>Ga0182210_1000005_pt1 | contig 59609 bp, 47 predicted proteins | sample G5R1MG_19_FD_129670 | JGI IMG/M metagenome (GOLD analysis project Ga0182210, IMG submission 129670) | Switchgrass phyllosphere microbial communities from Michigan, USA - G5R1_MAIN_03OCT2016_LD1 MG | ecosystem: Host-associated > Plants > Phyllosphere > Phylloplane/Leaf | place: USA: Michigan... | reverse complement strand
GTCACGCGCGGTGTAGGTGAAGACCTCGCTGGCCTGCTGCCCCGCCGCCAGCGCCTGCGCCGCGGCGCTGCTGGCGGTGTAGGTGTAGGTGCCGTTCGCGGCGAGGTTGAGCGTGCCGTAGGTGCCGACGATCGCCGTCGTACCGTTCGCAGCGACCGCGGTGTTGACGCCGCCGGTGCCGGCGCGAGCGCCCGACACGATCAGGTTGGCGGCATCGCCGTTGTCCGGATCGGTGTCGTTGGCGAGCAGACCGGCCGCGCGGGTCGTGGCGGAGATCTGCATGTCCTCAGTCGCGGTCGCCGTGTCCGCGACAGCCGTCGGCGCGTCATTGGCGCCGGTGATGGCGATGGTCAGCGTCGTGCTCGACTCCGCACCGCTCGCGTCACGTGCGGTGTAGGTGAAGACCTCGCTGGCCTGCTGCCCCGCCGCCAGCGCCTGCGCCGCGGCGCTGCTGGCGGTATAGGTGTAGGTGCCGTTCGCGGCGAGGTTGAGCGTGCCGTACGTGCCAACGATCGCCGTCGTACCGTTCGCGGCGACCGCGGTGTTGACGCCGCCGGTGCCGGCGCGAGCGCCCGACACGACCAGGTTGGCGGCATCGCCGTTGTCCGGATCGGTGTCGTTGGCGAGCAGACCGGCCGCGCGGGTCGTGGCGGAGATCTGCACGTCCTCGGTCGCGGTCGCCGTATTCGCTACCGCAGTCGGTGCATCGTTGGCACCGGTGATCGTCACCACGACGTTCTGAACGGCCGATCCACCATTGTTGTCGGCGATGCGTACCGCATAGGTCTGCGTGACGACTTGTCCCGCCGCCAGATAGTCGATGGCCGAGTCGGCTACCGAGAAGCTCCAGCCAACGGTATCGGTAGCCTGATCGACCGGTGCGAGGCTGAACGTGCCGAGCGCAGCCGTGCCCACGGGCATGAAGCTCGCGGTGTGAACGTCGCCGACGTCGACATCGGCGAAGCTGATCGAGCCGTTTGCGAGGAGCGTCGACGTGCCTTCACCTGCCGCACCGTCTGCTATCTCCATCACCGATCCCGCGGCACTGCTTCCGTACTCCAGACGGATGCCGAAGTCGCGGTCGGCGAGTTCGACCCAATCGGCTGCGAAATCCTGTGCTCGTGTCGTGCCACTCGCTGGAGCATTGTAGAAGACGACCATGCCTTGTGGGTCGCTGCTGCCGTACTGCCAGCTGGCAAGCCCGGTGACTCCATCGCGTGTCACTTTGGCGTCGACCAGCAGCACGTACAGCTGACCGGGTGTCAGTACTGCTCCAGCGGTGCTAGCAGAGATCACCTCAAACGTTGCGTCATTGTCGACTGGAACCGTCAGCGTGCCACTTTCGTAAACGACGGTTCCCGCTGTAAACTGCCCATTCGCGATGTTGGCGGTAGCAATGACGAAGTGAAACTCCATTCCCTCATCACCACCTGCCCAATTAAGAGGTACTCCGACTGAATTTAGAACGCTTCCAGATGCACGGAAGGTCTGTCCGTAGTAAGCGGAATTGTTCTCTCCCACCGGGGTAAGCGCATTTGTATTGGCCGGTATCAAGTTATTGAATGCCGCTGGCGCCAAAATGGTTGGCGCATCGTTGGCGCCGGTGATCCCGATCGTCAGCGTCGTGCTGGCCTCTGCCCCTACGGTATCACGAGCGGTGTAGGTGAAGGTCTCTGTTGCCTGAGCGCCCGCTGCAAGGGCCTGCGCTGCGGCGGTGCTGGCCGTATAGGTGTAGGTGCCGTCTGCCGCGAGGTTCAGCGTGCCGTACGTACCGGTGATCGCCGTCGTGCCGGTCGCAGCGACAGCGGTATTGGTACCGCCGGCGCCCGGACGAGCGCCGGATACGACCAGAGTGGCCGCCTGACCATTGTCGGGATCGGTGTCGTTGCCGAGCAGCCCTGCTGCGCGCGTCGTGGCGGCGATCTGGACGTCTTCGGTGGCGGAGGCCGTATCGGCTACCGGCGTCGGCGGCTGGTTGGGGACGATGTAGTTGACGGTGGTGTTCGCCGTTGCGACGGCCGCGCCGTTGTTCGCGGTGCCGTCCCCGTCGTTGAGCGTCCAGCTGACGTTGCGCGTGCCGGCGATCGTCGACGAGCTGCTGAAGTAGATGGTGTGAAGCAGGCCACCGACCAGCGCCGGCGTCGCGTTGGCGTTGAAGCTGAAGCTGTAGGTCGAGCCCCCCCCGCCGACGGTCAGCGTTCCGATCTGGGTCTGCTGGCTGTTGACGTTGAAGGTGCTGCCCTGCTGGTTGGAGAGAGTGTATCCACCGGTGAAGGTGAACTCGAGCGTATCGCCGGTCTGCGCGTTGCCGACCGCCACGACCAGACTTCCGCCATCAAAGTTGGCGCTGTCGGCATCGGAGACCGTGGCGTTCGCGAGTGCATCCAGGCCTTGGCCAGGCTGTCCCCTGGTGTAGGTGAGCACGTCGCCGTTGAGGTTGGCGAACACCGGTGCATCGTTGACGGCGGTGACGGCGAAGGTTGCCGAGTTCGCGTTGGTCGAGCCTGCCGGCACTGCCTGCGAGCCGTCATCGACGACCACGCTGATCCCGCGGCTGGTCACCGCGCCGAAGTTGGTCGGGTTGTCGCCTGACGCGGCGAAGGTGATCGATCGGATCGCGCTCTGGTAGGTGGCCGCGGAAGCGACGCCCGACAGCGTCAGCGTGCCGGTGCCCGTGTTGTAGCTGCCGGTGATGCCGTTCTGGTTGACGAACTGCAGCGAGTCGAGCGCGCTGTTGAAGTTGGTGGTGAGCTGCACCGTCGCGCCGCGCAGCAGGCTGTCGGCGTCCGCGATCGTCGTCGAGCCGAGCACTGCGGCTCTGGTCGCGCCCTCGGTATATCCCGATGCCGCTGCCACCGCCACATCCGGCAGGTCGTTGTAGGTCATGCCGGCGATGCTGAAGGTGCCGCTCGGAGCAGCCGGCGTGATCGTGCGCAGCAGGGTGCCCGTGGTACCGTCGGCGGAGAGCTGGAAGACGAGGATGACGTCGTCGGTGTTGCTGGCGCCAGTACCCTCGGTCTCGACGTAGAGCTGGTTGGTCGTCGCATCGAGCGTCATGTCGTCGGGATAGAAGTTGGCGGGCACGCCCGTCAGCGCGACGCGCGTCGCGGTCTGGCCAGCGCCGCCATTTGCGGCGATCAGCCAGATGCCATTGTCATTGGCGTCGTACGCGGTCTCGTCGATGGGCGAGCGCGAATAGGTGCTGAAGAAGACGTGGTTGCGCGCGGCGTCGACTTCGACGTCGCGGATGAAGCCGTTGTCGCCGCTGTCCGGGAACTGCGTCTGCGACACGACCTGGACGGCTGCGGCACCCGGCGTGTTGACGTTGACCCGGAAGAGACCGGTGTATCCGGAGCCGCCGCTGCCCGTCTCGGTGAAGTACAGGTTGCCGCTTGCGCGGTCGTAGGCGAAGTCGTTGACGTCCAGTAGATTGGCGCCGACCTCTTCACCCTTCTGAGACTGTGTCTGGGTGATGATGAACCCATTGTCGGTGAGATTGCCGGCGGCGTCGTAGCTGTACGAGCGGATGCCGCTCTTGCTGCCGTCCTCGCCGACCGGATCCTGGACGCCGACAAAGATGCGCTGGCTGAACGGATCGACGACGAGCGCGCTGACGATCGAGGCAGCGGTCGTCTGCTGCCCGGCAGGGCCGGTCGTGCCGTTGACGGCGTAGTTGATCAGCGTGGTTGCCGCTCCCCCGCTTAGCGAACCGCGAACCAGCGCCGCGCCTTGGGCGAGGAAGCCATCGTTGAAGATGGCGAAGTAGAAGCCCCGCGCGGTGTCGAGCCCGATGTCGGCGGGATTGGACGTCGGGAAAGAGGCGGGATTGTTGTCGACGACCGTCGTCTGGTTCGTGCCGTCATCGTTGACCCGAACGATGCGGACGTCGTCCCCGCCACCCTGCGTGCCGTACCAGAGCTGCCCCTGCGCCATGTCGTCGTTTCCCTCTTCTGAGCCGGCCCCACGCCCCCGCGTCTCGCCGATGGACCAGTCACGGTCCTAAATGCCATCCATCATGGCATGCGCACCCGCGATCGACCAGAGCATAATCGCTGGTTGGAAGAGGATCTTGCGATTTGACATCAATGTGTTGCCTATCGCACATGGTCTCGGTGAAGGGCGCCGCTAGCGGATAGTCGGAGCGGCGAGTTTTCTAAGAAAAGCCGCTTGCATTTGCGGGCGAACGACTTGCCGATGAACTAGCTGTGGGGAGAATGGCGCGATGAGTGATCCATACATCGGCGAAATCAGAATGTTCGGTGGTAACTTCGCTCCCCGGGGATGGCGCTTCTGTGACGGGTCGCTGCTGCCGATCAGCGGTAATGAGGCGTTCTATAGCCTGATTGGAACCGCCTACGGTGGCGATGGGCAAACGACATTCGGGGTGCCCGACCTGCGCGGGCGAGTGCCCGTCCACCAGAGCAATGGCGGTACCAGCAGCTATGTCATGGGGCAGTCCGGAGGCGCCGAGCAGGTGACTCTGACCACTCAGCAGATGCCTGTCCACAATCATCCGCTGCAGGCCGCCAACGTTCCGGGTGATACCGGCAGGCCGCAGGCCGGTCAGGTCTTGGCGAGCCAGGGTCCGTCAGGCAGCTCGCCTCCGGCCTACGTGCCCTTCAACGGTAGCAATCAGGTGCCACTTGCTGGTGGTTCAATCGGCGGGGTCGGAAGCAGTCAGCCGCACAACAATGTTCAACCGACTGTGGTGGTGAACTTCATCATCTGCCTGGAAGGCATCTATCCGAGTAGGGGTTGAGCAGATAAATCTTCTTAATTCGTCGATGCGATAGCTCCTTAGAACAATATTAGGATTACTCCGATGGAACCTTTCTTGGCGGAGATCAGGGTCTTTCCGTTCAGCTACGCGCCGAATGGATGGGCCTTGTGCAATGGTCAGCTGCTGGCGATCAGTTCGAACACCGCGTTGTACTCGTTGCTGGGTACGACGTACGGTGGCGATGGCAGATCGACCTTCGCCCTGCCCAATCTTCAGGGAGCCGTTCCGGCAGGTGCGGGACAGGCGGTGGGCGGCACTCAATGGCCGCTAGGTGCACTGGTAGGGGCTGCTAGCCATACGCTGCTGCAGACAGAGATTCCGTTTCACAACCATGGATTGGTGGCATCATCGGCTGTCGGAACCCAGACAGGCGCGGCAGGCGCCCAGATCGCCAAGGGAGCCGTTGGCAGCTTCCGTGGCGGATCGAGCGCATTGATCTACAGCGAGGGTGCGCCGACTACGGCGCTCGCTCCTCAATCAATTTCGCCGGTCGGTGGCAATCAGCCGCATAACAACATGATGCCATATACCAGCTTCAACTTTTGCATCGCGCTGCAAGGCATCTTCCCGCAGCGTAGCTAATCAGTCTTTTGGCATAGAGGTGTCATCATGGATCCATTCATCGGTGAGATAAAGTTCACATCGTTTAATTTCCCGCCAAGAGGCTGGGCCTTGTGCAACGGTCAGACGCTGCCGATAAATCAGAATCAGGCACTTTTCTCGCTGCTGGGTACAACCTACGGTGGAAACGGGTCGACCACGTTCAATCTGCCAAACCTTCAGGGCCGCGTGCCGGTCCATGTCGGACAGGGCATTTCATTGGGCGGCACCGGTGGCGCGGAACAGCATAGCCTGACAATTGCGGAGATGCCGACGCACCAGCATGCGCTCAACGTCAACAGCTCCACACCCGCCACCAGCAATACGAATGCACCCACTGCCGGCAAGGCGCTCGGTGCCTCAATCGGACACCCCAGTTCGGGCGCCGACTTTCCGCTAAACGTCTACAACAGTACGCTTGCCAATCCAATTCCTGTGGCCGGTGGGATGGTCGGCACCAGTGGTGGCAGCCAGCCGCACGAGAACCGCCAGCCGTTCCAGGTCGTCAGCGCCTGCATCGCGTTGACGGGGATCTATCCTAGCCGTTCCTGACGGTATGCTGTTCCCGCCGGACGTTGCATTCGAGAGGGACGACATGAGCGATTATGCGCTGAGCCGCTTCACTGTTCATGTCGGCGAGGAGTTCGACGTATTGGAAGGGCCGGGAACGCGGTGGATCCTCACCGAAGCCACAGGCTATGGTGAGGTGGTCGATCCGACGACGCACAACGCCTTCTCGCTGTTGTTTCGCGGTGCACCCGATCCCGTGTTCGCTCAGCAGATGGTGACGCTGCGCCACCCGGCTATCGGCGAACAGGTGATCTTCGTCACCCCGATCGCCCAGGATGCGAGCGGCGTCACCTACCAGGCTGTCTTCAACTAGCTGGATCAGCGAAGGCGATGCCTTAAGCAGGGTGCCTCATCGCCTGGTGGGTCGCGCTGCCTGATGCCGTCTCTATAAATCCCAGCCGGCGGTAGAGGGCTGCCGCGCGCGGATTGTCGTGAGCGACGTGCAGCGCGACGTCGGCCCTGCTGGAACGTGCGGCGCGAACGATTGCGGCAACCAGCGCACCACCGATGCCGAGACCGCGCGCCTCGCAGGCGAGCACGATGTCGAGCAGCCGCCATTCGGTGTCGCTCCGATCGACGTAGAGGCGGCCTACCGGCACGCCGTGTCGCGTCACGATCCAACGATCGGCAGCCGGGTGGTTTGCCGCGTAGTGTGCCGACTGCGCGGCGAACTGATTGTCGAGGAACACCGCCATCATCGCCGGCGGCCAGGAGACGTGCGCGAGTTCGCCCGCCCGCGCGGCAGCGTAGAGAGCACGCACGACGGCACGATCATCAGCTTCCTCAAGGCGCAGCGCCACTCCGATCCGGATCAACGAGGACGGAAGCCGAAGCAGGAAGTCATCTGGCACGTCGTCATCTTGCATGCAGGACCGTAGAGCATGCAAGTCGACCGCGCTCCACGAGAGATCGAAGCATAAGTATCTAAGGATAGGCTGTTTCCTTCACTCCCTAGTGGCGATACACCGGCAGGGACCAAAACTATGGTCGGGGGGACGTTCACATGATCGAAATATCGGGATCGCGGCGGATGATCGTCGGAGCTGGCCTGGCTGCAGTGGGCGCCGCAGCACTGACGCCGTTTCTGTTCCGGCGCAGCAAGGTTCTGGGCGGTGCAGCGGACGGCGTCACCGTCGTGCCCGGTTCCGCGCCCGTGTTCGCAAACGCTCCCGCAGAAATCGGCCATTGGTCGGCGCTGGTCGGTCGTCCGGTCCGCCTGACCGGCGAAGGCGGCGTAGCGCTAGGAACGATCACGTCGGTGGAGCCGGGATCCGTCGACGCCAACCGTCCTGCGGGGCTGCGCCAAAAGCCGTTCGCCGTTCGCTTCGCCGTCGAAGCGATCGGCGCTGCGCCGGTCGAGGGCATCTACGACATCGGGACCACGATCGAAGGGCTCAGCCGCCTCTTCCTTCAGCCTGCAGGCGCCCGGACGCTGATCGCCTTCTTCAACTGAACTCAAAGAGGGTAGCCGCGTCCTTATTGTCCCTGCCATGCTCGAGGCGTCGTTCGAACCAACGCTGCGCCTTCGACGAAGGATGAGCATCGCTGGATCGTAAGCGGATCACCGTCGGCAGCCTTGATGATGCCTGCGATCCTACGACAGCGCATAAAACAAGAAGGGCCGGTGCGACGTCTGTCGCACCGGCCCTTCTTGTTGGCAATCAATGGTCAGGAGGTGGTGAACTGTCCGTCCGAGCTCACCGAACGTGTTCCATTCTCCGCCTGCCCTGCTGCGATCTTCTGTACCGAAGGGCGCACCCAGGGCTTGCGGACGGGCTGGATCGTGCTGGTCTTGGCCATGTGTGTTTCCTCTTCGATTGTTACGGGATGATCGTGGAAGGCGGCAGCAGATCCGCTGCTGGTGCCAGGTGCACCACCAAGTCGCTTCCCGCCTGGTAGCCATCGACGCCATCCGTGTTGACGATCAGGAAGGTCTCTCCAGCGTGGTTGCCCGACGTTGCGGTGAACGTGATGGCCGAGACCCCTACCTGGCTTCCGAAGATCCTGGCAAGATCATCGTTGAACGTGGCGTCGTCCAACTGTCCGCCCCGGCCCGAATTGAAGATGTCGTAGTTCAGGCCGTTGACCTGAATCGCGTCCTCGCTCGAGACGAACCCGAACAGCGTATCGTAGTTCAGAACCGCAGCGCCGCCTGCCCCGACCGTGACGTTGGAGTCGGCCGCGGTGTTGAATACGAAGGTGTCCGCGCCCGCACCACCCGACATCCGGTCACGACCCAGCCCGCCGAAGAGCGTGTCGTTGCCGCCACCGCCGAAGAGCGTGTCGTTGCCCGATCCGGCGAGGAGGCGAAGGTTGCCGCTCGCCTCCTGGCTGCCGTCGATGACGAGGTCGGTCAAGACCGGCCCCGTCTGACCCTGGAAGCTGGTCACCCCGGTGATCGTCTTAGTCTGGCCCGCGGCTACCCAGCTGTCGTCGACGATGACGGTGCCATAGCTGTTGGCGGTCCCGGCAGGCCCACGCAGCAGAGCCACCAGCTCGACGTCCGCGTTGCCGGCCGCGAGGGTCAGCGTGCCTGAGAAACCATCAAGGCCAAGCTGGTCGATGCCAGCGCCGCCAACGACGACGTCGCCTGCACCGAACTTGCCCGGTCCGAAGTAGAAGCCGTCGCTGCCGCTGCCGCCCCTGAGGGTGTCAGTGCCAAGGCCGCCGAACATCAGGAACGAGCCGTCAGTCTCGGCCGAGCCGTTGAAGGTCAGGCTGTCGCCGGCGCCCAGGTTGTTGCCAGTGACGGTAAACACCTGGCCGGCCGCCACCGTCGCATCGACGCTGGTGACGTCGTAGCTGCCGCCTGCCAGCAGAGCCAGGACCTCGACGTTCGAGAGCGTGCCCGCCTGGAGGACCAGCGCGCTGGCACCGGTGTAGTTGCCCTGAAGACCGACCTGATCGAGGCCTGCACCGCCGTCGATCCGATCGGCACCGGTCAGCACGCCTGCCGCCAGGATCGCATCGGAACCCGTACCCGTCGCGAGCGTCACCGGAGCCGTCTTCCCCGACAGATCGAAGAAGTCGGCACCGTTGGCACCCAACGTTAGCACGACACCGTCGGCGAAGCGGTAGCGCTCGACGTTGGTGAAGTTGCTGACCTCGGTGGCACCGCCGTTGCGGACGAAGGTCGCCGCGGCCGTGCCCGGCTGGGTGATGGCGTAGTCGGCATAGTTGCCGAGCAGCACCCCCGTATCGATCCCCGCACCGCCATCGACGGTGTTGGTGCCCGCACCCGGTGCCAGCGTATCATCGCCCTCACCACCGTTGAGCGTGTCGTTGCCCGCCCCGCCGCTGAGCGTGTTGTTGCCCGCGTCTCCGTTCAGCGTGGCACCGTCCGTTCCCAGCGTCAGCACCGTGCCGTCGACGAAGCGGTAGCTCTCGACGTTGGTGAAGCTGGACCGCTCGCTGCCCGACTGGCTCGCGAACGTCGCCGTGCCGCCCTCGCGGGTGATCGTGTACTGGCTGCTGATGAGCCCCAGCACGGCGACGTCGTTGCCCGCCCCACCGTCGATGGTGTTGACGCCTGCGCCCGCGAAGATCGTGTTGTCGCCTGCATCGCCGACGATCTGGTCGTTGCCCGATCCCGTGATCACGATTTCGAAGCCGGAGACCTGGTCGACGCCGCCCTGGGTGCCGGCGTTGACGACACCGGTGACCAGGTTGAGCGAGACGCCGTCGGTCTGGCCGGCGTAGGTCAGCGTATCGATTCCGTCGCCGCCGATCAGCACGTCGTTGCCGCCGCCGCCCGAGATGGTGTCGTTGCCGGCACCGCCCTCGATCCGGTTCGCGTTGGCATCGCCGGTCAGCGTGTCAGCGAACGCAGAGCCGACCAGGTTTTCGATACCGCTGAGCGTGTCGGAGCCCATGCCGGTCGCCTGCGCCGCGGTGACGGCGAGGTTCACGGTCACGCCGCCGGCCACGTCGGTATAGAGCGCGGTATCGATCCCGCCACCGCCGGTCAGCGTGTCGTCACCGAGGCCACCGATCAGGACGTCATCGCCTTCACCGCCATTCAGCGTGTCGTTGCCGAGCCCACCGTCAAGGCGGTTGGCTCCGGCATCGCCGGTCAGCGTGTCGCCGAACGTCGAACCGACGAGGTTCTCGATCCCGGCAAGCGTGTCGGTGCTGACGCCGGTCGCCTGCGCTGCGGTGACCGCAAGGCTCACCGTCACCGCGGCCGCCGCATCGCTGTAGCTGGCGGTGTCGGTGCCGGCGCCACCGGTCAGCGTGTTGATCCCGATGCCACCGCGCAACAGGTCGTCGCCGTTGCCGCCGTCGAGCGTGTCGTTGCCCGCAAGGCCGATCAGCACGTCGTTTCCGTCATTGCCGCTCAACGTGTCGTTCCCGGAGGCGCCGGTCAGAGTCTCGTCGGTGGCAAAGCCGGTCAGAACGAGGGCGCCGACAAAGCCGTCGAAGTTGAACGCCGTGAAGCCACCGGTGTAGGTGCCGGTCAACGTGAAGATGGTGACGAAGGCGTTGGTCGCGCCGGCGGCATCACGATCCACCTGAACCAGCATGTCGTTACCCGACTGGATCAGTCGCATGTGGCCGCTCGAGAACGGATTGCTGTTCGCGGTGTAGCCCGTCAGTCCGAGGTTGAGGAAGCTGGTGAGCTCGAACCGATCGCCCGTATCGCCGACCTGGAAGTCGGTGACGCGGTTCGTGCGAGCCGTCGCTGCGACCTCGGCCGACGTCGCAGCGGACGTCCCGACGCCGAGCTGGATGGTGTCGGTTCCCGCGCCGAGCGTGAGGACGTAGTTGTTCACGGTGGTCGCGCCGCGCATGCTGATGCTGACGAGGTCGTCGCCCGAACCGGCATTGATCGTCGCGCTGGCGACACCGGTCAGGATGATCCGGTCGCTACCCGCGCCGCCGTCGACGAAGACAGTGTCGAGATTGCGATCGTTCGAAGTCGTGCCCGCCGCCAGATAGGTGGCGGTGGAAAGGCCCGCCGCGTTGACGGCCAACGCCGTCGTCAGCGTGCCGCCACGTAGCTCGATGAAGTCGTCGCCGTCACCGCCGTCCATGTTGACGACGGTCGCGACCGTCGCCGCGGCACGAGTGACGAGAATGCTGTCGTTGCCCCCGTAACCGAACAGCGAGTCGACCTGCCCTGCGACTGCAGTCGCCGCGACTGCGTTGTCGGTAAGAAGGTTGAAGTCGTTGTCGCCGCGCAGCGTGTCGCCGAAGCTCGAGCCGGTGATGTACTCGATACCGATCAGGGTGTCGTTGCCCTCGCCGGTGTCTTGGGCACCCTGGGTGCGCAGGTCGACGTTCACCCCGTTTGCGGCAAGCGCGAAGGTGACAGTGTCGAGCCCCTCGCCGCCGTTGATGATGTCGTTGCCAGTGCCGCCCGCGAGCGTGTCGTTGCCGTACCAGCCGTCGAGCTGGTCGTCACCCTGGTTGCCGATCAGCTGGTCGGCGCCGCCGGTCCCGCGAACGATGTCCGCCCCGGTACCACCGCGGAACAACACGCGCTCGATGCTGATGAACGAGCCGCGCTGCACGCCGTCGACGGTGATCGCGCTGTTGCCCGCAAGGTTGGCGAGATCGAAGCCGATTCCCGCCACCCGGTCGGTGTAATAGGCGTAGGCGGTGTCGCTGCCGTCGCCGCCGTCATACGTGTCGTCGCCCCCGTCGTTGGTGAACACCGACGACAGCGCCGTGCCCGAACCACCGCCGAGCCCACCGACGAGCGTATCGTCACCGTCCCCGCCGCGCAGGATATCGTCGCCGAGCCCGCCGACGAGGCTGTCGTTGCCCGCCCCGCCCTCGAGCACGTCGTTGCCGTCCTGCTGGCCCGCCGTCGTGCTGAAGACGCCGTTATAGTCGCCGAACAGCAGGTCGGCGCCGGCGCCGCCGATGAGCGTATCGCCCAAGCCACCGCCGGTCAGCGCGTCCGCCGCCGCGCCGCCGACGAGGCGGTTCGCAGTGGTGTTGCCACCGATCAGCGTGTTCGCGCCGGTCAGCGAGCCGGTGACGTTCTCGATCCCGGCAAGGGTGTCGCCGTTGGTCTGCGCCGTAGCCGTGTTGAGGTTGATCGACACCGATCCGGCGATGTTGGTGTAGTCGACCGTGTCAGACCCCTCGCCACCAGTGTATCGGTCAGCGCCGCCGCCGTCGAAGAAGGTGTTGTCGCCGGCGTTGCCGGTGACGATGTCGTTGCCCGAGCCGGTACGGACGTTCTCGAAGTTGTAGATGTAGTCGGTGCCCCAGCCGGTCGCCTGGCCGGTCGTAAGGCTAAGGTCGACGGTCACAGCGGTCGATCCGGTGAACACCAGCGTGTCGATGCCTGCGCCGCCGTCGAGCGTGTCGTCGCCGAGCCCGCCCTCGATCGCGTTGTTGCCCGAATCGCCGGTCAGCTGGTCGATGCCGTCGCTGCCGCGCAGGTTCTCGATCCCGCGCAGGATGGCGATCTGCTGCCCGTTGCTGAAGGCGGTGCCGTCGCGCGAGTCGCGGAGTTCCGCGACGACGCCGAAGGCGTTGCCCGCGAACGAGGCGGTGTCGGTGCCGGTGCCGCCGTCGAGCGCGTCGATGGTGCCGGGGAGGTTCGCGCCGGGGTTGAGTACGTCGTCGCCCGCACCGCCGGTGATGACGTTCTCCGACGCATCGCCCGTCAGCGTGTCGTTGAACGCTGAGCCGAGGAGGTCCTGGAAGCCGGTGAGCGTATCAGTGCCCGCACCGATGGTGTTCTGTGCCTGGCCCTGGAGCGCAAGGCTGACGGTGACGCCGGTGGCGGCGCCCGCATAGGAGGCGGTGTCCTGCCCCGCGCCTCCCGAAAGCGTGTCGTTGCCGAGCCCACCCTCGATGACGTTGGCGCCGGCATCGCCGATCAGCGTGTCGTTGTACTGCGAGCCGATGAGGTTCTCGATCCCGGTCAGCGTGTCGGTGCCCGCGGCGCCGGTGTTCTGCGCCTGACCCTGAAGGTTGAGGTCGACGGTGACCCCGGCCGCGCTGCTGCTGAACGCGGTCGTGAAGGAGGCGGTGTCGTTGCCGGCGCCGCCCGCGATCGTGTCGTTGTTGACCGTGCCCGAGAGGAAGTCGTTGCCTTCGCCGCCGTCGAGCACGGCGGAGCTGGTGCCGACCGCCTGGAGCGCGTTGGTATTCACCGTCGCGCTGCTCAGCGACATGTGCAGCGTGTAGGTGGTGCCCGCCGCCAGCGGATCGGCGAAGTTGCCGTTCTCCGGCGTCCAGCGGCCGACGCGCAGGTAATAGGTCCCTGCGGTCGTGAAGTTGTAGGTCAGGTAGCTGTTGCCGGCCGTGCTGCCTGCATCGGCCGTGCTGTCGTCGTTTTGCGCGATCAGTCGACCGGTCGAATCGACCAGCTCGATCCAGGTGTCGATGCTGCTGAAGTCGATGTCGAAGATCGCGGTCGAGCCCGCCACGGCATCGAGACGGTAGTATTCCAGTCCGCCGCCGGTCGCGGTCGCGTTGATCGTCGCGTGCGGCGTCGTGGTCGAGCTGGTGACGTTGCTGTCGGAGACCAGCGTATAGCCGTTGCGCGCCTGCGGATCGACCGCGGTCGCCGCGCTCAGATTGCTCGTGCTCTGCGCCTTGGTGATGATCGCGGTGTTGGTAACGGTGAAACCGCCGCCGATCAGGCGATCGTCGCCCGCACCGCCCGACAGGCGATCGGCGCCGCCGCTGCCACCCGACAGCGTGTTGTTCTGGCTGTTGCCGATCAGCACGTCGTTGCCGGCGGTGCCTTGGACGTTCTCGATCGAGCGGAGCGTGTCGGTCTCGCCGTCATGCGAGACGATGACGTCCGCGCCCGTGTCGTTCAAGGTGACGTTGACGCCGGTGATGTTGGTGAAGATCACCGTGTCGCTGCCGGCGCCGCCGTCGAGCACGTTGTTGGCGACGTTGCCGATGAAGACGTCGTTGCCCGCGCCACCCTTGGCGTTCTCGATCAGCGACCGGACGTCGTTGTTGTAGAGCAGCGACATGGCGATGTTGCCGGGCGCCAGATTGACAAGGTTCTGGTAGGCCAGATTGTTCGCCAGCTGCGCCTGGTCGAAGGTCGAGAACTCACCCGGGCGCAGGTCGACGGTGACGCCCGTCGTGTAGTTGCTGACGTCGATCGTGTCGTTGCCGCCACCATCCCAGATGGTCAGGAAGATCTTGTTGCCCGAGGGCGCGCCCTGGCCGATGTTGTTGATGAACATCTCGCCAGTCGTCTGGCTGAACGTGTAGACGCTGTCACCGGAATTGGTGCTGTAGTTGGCGCCGTACATGTATTGCAGCGCGGCGAGATCGTACTGCATGTACGTCTGCGGCTGGTTGATCTTCTCGCCGGCGAAGTTGCTGTTGGTGAAGGGAGCCGGCGTGTAGGTCATCAGCGACCATGCCTGGCCGTCACGATCGGGGGTCAGCGACTGGGTGCCGTAACGCGGTGCCGTCCCGAAGTAGAAGGACAGATCGCTGTTGGTGTAGTCCTGGTGCCCGTGCTTCAGGCCGATGGTGTGGCCGATCTCGTGCATCATGGTGGCGTAGCCCCACGTGCCCTTGTAGGCGAGATCGTAGTAGGGCTGGTTGGTGCGGCCGAACCAGATGTCGCCGGCGACGCCCTTGGTGTCGGACGGGAAGTTGCCGTAGGCGGATCCCACGTCGTTGTCCGCGGTCTGCGAGATGCGGAAGTTGGCGTGGACCGTGTCCGTGTCCTGGATCTCGGTGAACCTGGCGCCCGTCGCCGCCGCGATCTGCGCGAAGGCCGCACGCGCCGCCACCTGCTGCTGTGTGCCCAGATCGATGTGGTAGAGGCTGACGCCGTTCGTGTCGTAGCCACGCCCGTTGTAGTTCGAACCCGACGTCGGGAAGCTGTAGGTGAGGTCCAGCGTGGCCCACTTGGAGCCGATCAGGATCGCATCGACGTTGCGGATGCCCGTGAACGAGCGGCTGCCATCGGGATTCGTGACCAGGTTCAGCAGCGTACCGATGTTCTGGCTTTCGGGATTGGCCGCGATCGGATCGACGGCCTTCCCGCTGGCATCCGCGGCTTCGGTCTTGCCCAACGCCATGGCATGGCAGGCGGCGCAATCGCATCCCTGCACAACCGTGGTGTGCGAGAGTTCGGCGAGCACGTCGAGGGTGCCGCCCCCCATCCCGGCATCCGAAACCGAGCCGTTGCCGTCCGAGGCATATGGAGAGTCGACCAGGTTCTCGATGGGGTCCAAGCCCGCTGCCGGGTCGCTGATGCCGATGATGACGTCATCGGTCGGCACGACGCTGCCGAGATCTGAATTGCGCATCGATGGTCTCCCCCGGACGACACGATCGCATCTCTCACGCCTACCGCGCGCATCAATGCGATCGAATCTAATTTTGATTGGTAATAAACATGTAATCTATCGTTTCTCTGGAGACGTCGGTCAAGCGACGAATCCAGCCGGGGAAGCGGAGGCCGCTGAAATCGTGAGAGAATCGACGGATGGCTGCCTTCGAGACCCGTGGGCATGACGAGCCGTCCAGCGCTGTCGTAGCGTATCTTCGACCGCATCCAGCAAGAGCGTTGGCCTTTCACTCTCCGTGACTCGGATGCGCGTTTCGCTTAGCGTGCGACGTGACCAAGCTGATGACCAGACCGGTGTTCCGACTTCTGCCGCCATGCGCTGCGATCCTGACGGCGTGCACGTCTCCTCCGCATGAAGCCGTGGTGCATGGTACCAATCGCAACCTAGAAACCGCTCGAGGACCCATGGCTCCAAGCATCGACGATCCTGGCGGGGTCTCACGCGAGGCAGCCTCCTCACCGGCTTCCGCGAGCAGGAAGGGGGCGGCGGACTCGCCTACCGAAGCACTGGGACGCCGCATCCTGTCGACGGCTTTCGTCCGTGTGGGGCCGGACGGGTACCTGACCGTGGAGATGCGGGATGGAGGGACGCTGATCCTGCGCGATGTGGTCATGCGGCCGAAGGACTTCTGCGGCAGGCGGGTGTCCGGCGCCTCATCGGAGACGCGATACTGTGGCGGGTACGCCGGGATCGTGGCGGCTCGGCCTGGCGGCGCACCCTTGCCGAGCGAGCCCGACGTGATCGGAACCAAGCTGACCGAGCCGGTACGCGGCTCCTCGTCGCCGAGGTAGCCGCGGGGCGTGGCGCGACTGACTGCGTCCAGGAAGGAGCCGGAGCGGTCTATGGATGCCGAGCTGGCACTCGTCGCCGCTTGTGCCCGGCCCCTCGCCGACCCCGTTCGGCTGGCGGCAATCGGTGGCGCTGCGACCTCCCCGATCGAGGCTGACCGGGTCGTGGCGCTGGCCCATCGGCATCGCATCGAGGGCTTCGTCGCGCAGGGTCTAGCCGCGGCCGGCATCGCGTTCGGGGCGGAAGCAGTCGCCCGGCTCGGAGCCGGGGCCGCGGCCGCGCGGCTGCAGGCGCTGCGCAACGCCGGCGAGGAGCTGCGCGTCGGGCAGGCGCTCGCCGCGGCAGGAATCGACGTCCTGTTCCTCAAGGGGGCGACGATCGCGATGCGTGCGCACGGCACGCTGTCGCTCAAGACCTCGTGGGACGTCGACGTCCTGGTGGCACGTCAGCGATTGGAGACGGCCGGAGAGGTGCTGGTCTCGCTCGGCTATCGCCTTCAGGTGTTCGGCGGGATCGAGGATCCGGTCCGGGTGCGTCGCTTCCTGGCCGCGCACAAGGAAGCGGAGTGGCACCATCCGGAACGCGGCACGGTGGTGGAGCTCCATACCGAACTCAACGACAACCCCGCCGCGCTGCCCTCGGTCGGTCTGAGCTCGCCGCGTCAGATGGTGGAGCTCATGCCGGGCCGAGCGCTGCCGACGCTCGCCACCGCGCCGCTCTTCGCGTACCTCGCCTATCACGGCACCTCGCATCTTTGGGGACGGTTGAAGTGGCTCGCGGACGTCGCCGCGCTGCTCCGGAACGAGGACGTCGCGAGGCTCCACACCGAGGCGGTCGCACTCGGCGCCGGGCGGACCCCCGGCGTGGCCATTTCGCTCGCGCACGAACTTCTGGGTCTGGACGTACCGGCCGCCCTCCTCGCCACCATCCGAGCCGATCGGGGGACCCGCCGGCTCCTGGCCTACTCGCATGCCGCAATCGCCGCGGCGCAGGATGACAAGGGGCGGCTCAACCGACCCTTCAGCGAACTCGTCGCCTATGCGCGCGCGCAAGGGTGGCTGGTGCCCGGGCTCGCGCACCGCTGGCATGCGGCGCGCAGCTTCGTGACGAGACCCTACGTCGCAGCGCATCTGCGTGCGCCACGTTGGGCGCTGCCCTTCGCCATCCTGGGCACGCTGCCGATCCGCCTGCTGCTGCGTCCGGCGCGGCTGAGGCGCGAGCGGCTTCAGGCAGGCGGGAAGACCGCGAGCAGCCCGTAGCGCTCCGCACCTTCGCAACCGATCACGTCCGTGTCGCCGGAGCGCACCCAGACATGCGCGACCAGGTGCCCGTCCTCCCGTACCGCGCCGTAGTGGAGCGCAGCGGCCAGCCCGCGTCGGCGCAGCATCAGCTGCGCGGCGAGTCCCTGCTGGAAGCACACCGCCCGCCACGGCACGCGCCGGGCCCAGGCGGCAATTGCGCGCTCGATCGCCCGGGCTTCCGCCGACGTTGCAGGAGGGGCCGCCCCTCTCCTCGTCGACAGCGCGGCCACGCGCCCGAACGACAGCGTCGCGATCAGCAGCGATGCCAGCGCCAGCATGGCCAAGGCCTCGGTAAGGAGTGCGAGGCGGCGGATCAATTGCTCCGCGCCGCCCGCCGCACGAAGTGTCCGGCCGCGACACCGCGCAGCAGCATCGATCGGTAGCGATCGCTGATCTCCGGGCGGTTCCAGCGCGGATCGTCCGGTGGAAGGTCGGGCCAGTCACGTACGAGGTCGCGCAATCGTTCGACGTCGACCAGTCCTTCCGCCGGCGCGCAGCGCTCGATGCCGTCGAGCTCCTCCGCCAGTCCGCTCAGCGCAGCGCTCACGCCGACATGCCAGTCGGTGCTCTGATGCCCACGCCGGTGCTCATCGGTGAGTGCGGCAGGTAGCCGATCGGCGAAGGCGCGCCGTGCCAGCGCACGGGGCTCGCCGTCCAGGATGTACTGCTCGTCCGGCACCGCGAGCGCCCATTCCACCAGCCTGCGGTCGGCGGTGGGGTCGCGCAGATCGATGCCCCAGCCGGCCAGCGTGCCCTTGTTGTAGACCCCCATGTCGACGCGATCGATGCCCCAGAGCCGCATCGCGCGGCCGTCCGCCCAGGGACGGTAGGACAGATCGGTACCGCTGGCCGCGGCACGCGCATCCAGGTCGGGGATGGCACCCTCGGCCAGCGCACTGTGGCCGCCAAGCGCGAGCGACCGGCCGAACCGGCCGGTGACCCAGGCCCAAACCGCAGGCGGAAGGAACGGTCCGAGCGCCGCGGCACCGATCCGGCGGCGCCGCCATCCCCGGTTGCGCAGGGCATGCGCCAGCCGGGCGAAGGCGACGAGCCGTCCGGTGCCGAACAGCTGCGCCAGATGGGGGACGCCGTCGTGGCTGAGGGAGAAGTTGCCGAGCTGACCGGTCAGGAGGACGCTGACGCCGCGTTCGCGCGCGGCATCGTTGATCGCCTCGCCCCATACGGCGTTGCAGGGGTTCATGATCGGCCGCTGGTAGAGATCGAAATGGCGGTCGAGAAGGGGCAGCGGCGAGCGACCGTCGCCGCGAACTAGCACGTGCCGCATGTTGGGATGCATCGCGGCGACTTCGGCTGCGAGCATCCCCTCGTCACCAATCGCTCCATGCGGCGCCGGCGCCCCGGCGCCCGGGACCGCGGTGAAGGCGTGGAGAGGCTCGCCCGCCAGGACCCGCGCAGCGGTCGCCGCCACGCTCGCGCTGTCGAGTCCTGCCGACAGATGCGTGCCCACCGTCCCGTGCGACCGTCGCAGGCGGGCTGCGACGGCGCGATCCAGTTCGGCGCGCAGGCCCGCTGCGTACTCGTCGGGCTTGAGGCGCAGCATCGTCGCAGACGGCATCCACAGCCGCGTCTCCGTGACGCCGCCGCCATCGATCGTCACCGCATGCCCCGGCCGCACCCGGGCGACGCCGGCGAAGAAGCTCTCGTCGGCTTCTGGCAGCACCGCGAGGAAGTCGGCTGCTGCTGCTTGGCTCGGAGCGTACGTTACGTCCGGATGCGCGTGCAGTCCTCGCGGCATCGAGGCGACGGCGACGAAGCCGTCGCCTCGATGGAAGAAGAGCGGCCGTTCGCCCATCGGATCGCGTGCCAGCGTCAGCATGCGCCGCGATGCGTCCCACAGCATGACCGCATACGCGCCCACGACGTGGGCGAGACCGGCCGTGCCCCATCGCTCCACCACCCGCATCAGAAGCTGCGGTTCGGCCAGGACGGCGAGTTCGTGGGTCGAAAGGCCCAGCATGGAGGCGATCTCGTCCCGGTTGTCGATCCGGGCGTCGGCCGCGAGCAGAAGCGTGCCGCCGCCGCCCATGACGGGACCGCGATCGAGATCGTCCTCGGGCAGGAGGGGGTAGAGACGCCGTCCGAGCGTCGTGTCGCCCAGCGTCCGGTGGATCGCAGGCTCGGGACCGTACGCCGCCTGGGCATCGAGCATGCGCCCCACCACCCTCGCCGTTGCCTCGTCCCGCCGGCTCCACAGACCGGCAAGCGCGGTCATGCCGGTGTCAGGTCGACGAGCTGCTCGTCCTCCAGCGAACGAAGCAGGTCGTGGAGATCGGCGCGGCACTCCGCCTCGTCCACCTCGTGCTCGGCGAGGAGAACCTCGACCAGTGCGTCCACCGTGCGAGGATGCTCGAGCAGCTGCCACACGCGCGTCGCCGTCGCGTTAAAGCCGTAGCAGGTGCCGCGCTCGACGTTGAGCCCGACCAATTCACCGCCAGCATCGGCCTCGATCATCCCCGGGCGGCGCGATACCTGCGTCGTTCCGTCCACATGCCTCTCCACGTAAGCGCCCATGCCCTTGGCGGGGCCGGAGAAACGACGGTAAGCGGACGCATGTCACCCCACTCGCCGTCTTCTCCATCATCGCGGCGTTATCGGGCGTTCGGCCTCCGGTTGCAATCGGCGCTGCCGCTGCCCGAGCTGCATCCCGATGTCGGGGGGGAGATGGAGCCGGCCGACGTCGAAGTCCGGGTAGGGCCGGCGCCCGCTCCGGACGCGCCCGAGCTCCTGGCCGACGTGCGCGTCGACCGGAGCCACTTCTGGATGGACGTGCCGCGTACGGGGCGGTTCCTCGTCCGCGATGGACGCGAGATGGTGGTGGAGCCGCACCCCGGCGCGACGGCCGGCGATGTGCGCGCCTATCTGCTCGGATCGGCGACGGGTGCGCTCCTCCATCAGCGTGGGCTTCTTCCGCTCCACGCCTCGGCAGTCTCGATCGACGGGCGGGCCGTGGCGTTCGTCGCGCCGGCCGGAAACGGCAAGTCGACGATCGCCATGCACCTGCAGCACCGCGGCCACCGAGTGATCTGCGACGACATCTGTGCGGTGGAGGTCGGACCCGGCACGGCGCGACTGTGGCCGGGCCTGCGCAACCTCAAGCTGTGGCGGGCATCCCTGGGTGCGATCGCGCGGACCCCAGATGGGCTGGAGCCGGTGCTCGCCGACATGGACAAGTACCGGGTTCCGGTCGACGTGCCCGCCGAGAACCGCCCGTTCGGCCTCGCTGCGATCGTGCTGCTCGACTGGGCCGACGCACCCTCGATGTCGCCGCTGCCCGGCGCGGAAGCTGTGGGGACGCTGGTCGCCAACACCTTCCGTGGGCAGCTCGTGGCTCCGATGGGACGGCAGGCGGCGCATTGGCGACAGTGCCTCGAGCTGTTCGCTGCCACAGGAATCCATCGCCTCGTCCGTCCCCGCGCACTGGATCGTCTCGATGAAGCGTCGGTGCTCGTCGAGCGACTGATGGCGGACGCGGCGCGGGCCGGCATCGATGCATGACCGTGGACACCGATAGGGCCGGAGCCGGGCAGCCGGTCGACGACTGCCCCGATCAGCCTCTGCTCCGCCAGGTCCGTACGTTCGTCGGCGACTTCCTCAGCGACGTCCGGGACGATCTGGGCGGTACCCTGGGGCTGATGCTGCTGGGCGGCGTGCTTGAAGGGATCGGGCTTCTCGTTCTCGTCCCGCTCGCCGGACTGATCGTGGCGGGCGACGGATGGTGGCAGACGACCGCGGCATCACTGTTCGCGATCGTCGGCGTTACGACGCCGTTCGCCCGGATCACCGTCCTGCTTGCGGTCTTCGTTCTCGTCATGGTCGCTCGCGCAGGGGTGCTGCTACTGCGCGACCGCCGTATGGCGGCGCTCGTCACCGGCTTCATCGAGCGACGACGGGTGGCGCTCATCCGTGCGCTTGCAGGCGCCCGGTGGCAGGATGTCGCGACGCTTCGCCATTCGCGCGTCACCGCCGCGGTTGGCACCGATGTCCAGCGGCTCTCCGCAGCGACGCACTACCTCCTTCAGGCGACGGTCGCGGCGGTCATGCTGACGGCACAGTGGCTGCTGACGCTGCTGATCGCCCCGTCGCTCGCCTTCTTCGTGCTGGCGCTGATCGCGGTAGGCGGCGTGATGTCGGTATCGTCGCTGCGCCGCGTCGGTGGGATCGGCAGCGCGGTGATCGAGAGCCAGGCGCGGATGATGGACGCCTCCGGTCAGTTCCTGGCGGGGCTCAAGGTGGCGATCGCTCAGGATGCTCAGGGATCGTTCGTTCGGGACTTCGAGGAGGGAGCGCGATCGCTGTCACGGCAGCACATCGCGTTCGAGCATCGTCAAAGCCGTTTGCGGATCGGCACCGCCAGCGTTTCGGCACTGGCCGGTGCGAGTGTGCTGCTGCTGGGCACATGGGCCGCCGTTCCGGTCGCCTCGCTGCTCGTCGCCGTGGTGGCGATGGCGCGGATGAGCGCACCGGCGTCGCAGATCCAGCAGGCGGCGCAGCAGATCGCTCACCTTCTTCCCGCGCATACCGGCATCGTTGCGCTGATCCGTGATCTGGGAAGTGCCCCGCTCGTGACCGATCGCACAAGGCATGTCCCCCTGCCCGTAGGCACGATCGCTTTCCACGGAGTGACGTTCCGTCACGCCGATGGAGGAGGCGTGGAGGCGCTCGACCTGTCGCTTGATCCCGGCGAGATCGTCGGAGTGGTGGGGGTATCGGGCGCGGGCAAGACGACGTTCGTGGATCTGCTCGCAGGACTGCTCGAGCCGGCCGCCGGCCACATCACCGTGGGCGACCTGCCGTTGAGCCGTGACAACGTGGCACGGTACCGCCGAAGCGTCGCCTATGTCGGTCAGGACGGCTTCCTGGTCCACGACACGATCCGCCGCAATCTGACGCTTGGGATGGAGGACGTCGACGATGCTTCGCTCTGGTCGGCACTGACACTCGTCGGTGCGGAGCCGCTGGTGCGTGGACTGGAGGCGGGGCTAGACACCGTGGTGGCCGAGCGCGGAGCGCGATTGTCGGGCGGCGAGCGTCAGCGGATCGCGCTCGCCCGTGCGCTGCTCCGTCAGCCTACGCTCATCATCCTCGACGAAGCCACCAACGCGATCGACATAGCGGGCGAGCGTACCATTCTTGCCGGCATCGCCGCGGATGTGGGCCGACCGACCCTGGTCATCGTCGCGCATCGGGTGGAGACGCTAGAGCCGTGCACCCGACTGCTCCGCTTCGCGCAAGGTCGGCTTGTTCAAGACTCCGCCCTCCACTAATCCCGATCCATCATGTTCTCAGTCTCATGGGATGAGACGAGTGGGAGCTTGGAGGCATAATTGTTAGGCCTAGTTACGGACTTGCTATGAAAGTATCGACACAAAACGGTTCTAAGAATTATCACTTGCTAACCTCATGCTAGCTGCTTCAGGAAGCTGCGTATGAACACTCCGCCGCAGACGAAGCGCCGTTGTCGATGGGGCATGCACCTGCCGGGGGAAAGCAAGGTGTTTCATCGCGGAGGCGTGTTCACGCGGTGTGCGGAATGTGACGAGACCCTGGTGGCTGGACCGAGGGGATGGATGCGGGTTCCGGCCGGGTGCACTGTCGAGTGGCGGCCCGCTCGGCCTGAAGACAACATGTTCCTGCGCAGTCCCAATCTCGAACGATCGAGATTGAGGACGTCGTTGAGAAGGATGCTTCGAGGATAATGGGAGCCAGTCATGCGAGCCCATCTGGCGACAAGGCTCAGGACGACATTAATTAGGACTAGGTAGCTTGGTGCACTTGCATCAGCTCGTCGACCGGCGCAGATTGCATCCGGGCCAGACGCATGGCTGAACCCAGTGCCCCGCCGGCAAACCCTTTACTGGTCATTGCAGCAACACGGCGGGGCACACCTCATCAAGCCCGATCGACAGCACCGCCGTGAAGCGGCCCACTCGGTTGTTTGCAGATTTGAGCCAGGAGACTCTTTCGCGGCTAGGGTGCAAACCCAATCAGCGGCTTGAAGGAGTGAGACCTTCGTGACTCACCGGTGGTGTGGATCAAGGGATGTGCGCGATGTCGCTGTTCTGGTTGTCTGACGAAGCATGGCGGCAATCGAGCCGCATCTGCCAAAGAACCAGCCCGGTGCCCGGCGGGTGGATGACCGTCGGGTGATCTCAGACATCCTTCATGTGCTGAGGGTCGGTTGCCGCTGGTGCGACTGCCCGCCCGATTACGGACCGTCGACGACGATCTACAACCGCTTCAACCGCCGGTCGCACCGCGACTTCTGGCTGAGCTGCTCGACGCCCTGGTGGACACCGGCGCGGTCGCGAAAAGCACCTCGATCGACAGCACCTACGTCAAGGCACAGCGCGCGGCGTTCGGCGCAAAAAGGGGGCGCTCGACGCAGGCGATCGGCTGTTCGCGCGGTGGCTGGACCACCAAGGTCCACGCGCTTACCGACGTCATTGGGCGTCTCTACGCGCTGATGCTGACGGCCGGCAACATCAGCGATGTAAAGGCGGCACTAGCGTTTCTCGAACGTGCCAGACGCATGCGCTACCTGCTCGGCGACAAAGGCTACGACGCCGACCGGCTGCGGCGCTCGCTGCGCGATGGAGGCGCTGTTCCGGTCATCCCGGGCCGGCGCAACCGCAAGCGCATCATCCGCTACGACAAGGACCGCTATCGCGGCCGCCACCTCATCGAAAACGCCTTCTGCCGCCTCAAGGGCTTCCGCCGCGTTGCTAACCGCTAACTTCCTCTCAGGCGTCGCGATCGCAACAGCTATCGCGTTCTGGCTCTGAATGAGACTTAACCCTACGACATGGTCGTGCTGGCGGTGCCGCATGCAGAGCTAATTGCTGACTTCGCCCGGTACGCTGCTCGGCGATGGCGGTGGTGTCGCAGACCTCAAGAACGCCCTTGCCGCAGGCGGTAAGGCTGCCAGATGGCGTCTGGCTATGGACGATGTGACGCGGCCCTCTACATGACACACATGCCGTCCCTTGGAACGGCATGTGTGTCAGCTTGCGTTCGAGGTCCCGCCCTTTGCTCTCCAGATTGTTTCGCCGCGTCACCGCGGGCCGTACCTTCGCCGGGCCGCCGGGCCGGCGGCTCTACGCGATCGGCGACGTCCATGGTCGCCTCGACCTCTTGGACGACCTGATCGGGAGGATTGCGGCGGATCTCTACGATCGGCCGGTCTTGACGGCCGTGTTCGTATTCCTGGGGGATCTCATCGACCGTGGACCCGACAGCGCCGGTGTCGTCGAGCGGGCCCGCGATCTGCCCTTCGCGGGCAAGTCGGTCCTGTTGCTCGGCAACCACGAGGAGATGCTGCTGCGCGTCCTCGCGGCGGAGCCAGGCGTTGCCCACGATTGGCTTGGCTTTGGCGGAGACGTCTGCGCAGAGAGTTACGGGGTCCCTGCAGCGCAGTTGCTCGCGATGAACGAGCGCCAGATCGCCGCGGCGCTAGGTGCGGCAATCCCTCCTGCCCATGTTGCCTTCCTCAAAGGTGCGAGCGATACGGTGAGCTTCGGCGACTATCTTCTGGTCCATGCCGGAATTCGACCCGGTGTGGCGATCGAGGATCAGGAGCCGCGCGATCTGCGGTGGATACGCGAGCCGTTCCTGTCCGACGCGCACGACCATGGCGTGATGGTGGTTCACGGCCACACCATCACTGACGGCATCGACCGGCGCCAGAACCGGATTGGAATCGATACTGGCGCCTATCAGACCGGGGTCCTAACCGCTGCGGTGGTCGACGGATCCGAGCTCCGTTTTCTCGCAACCGATGCCTAAGGGCTGCGGGTTGCGACCATCAAGGGTTAATTGTAGAAACGACGCCTGCATCGACGTGATGCTTTTCGATTGCAGGACAACGATATGATGCGACGCGGATCGATGAGCCGGATGCTGGTGGCCGGGCTGTTGCTGTTCCTAGCTGCATGTAGCGGCAGCCGCGGTGGTTCCATCCCCTACGGCGTTGCTGATTTCGGCACCCCGGATGCGCCCAAGATCGCTGCAGTGGACGACACCTACAAGCTCGCGCCGTTGGATACCGTCAGCATCAACGTCTTCCAGGTCGCCGATCTTAGCCGCGACTATCTGATCGATCAGAGCGGGCGTCTGACCATGCCGCTGCTGGGTCGGGTCGATGCGGTGGGGATGAGCCCGAACGAACTCAGCACGTCGATCGCCTCCCGCCTCAACGAGAAGTACCTTCAGAACCCCAACGTCACGGTGACCCTGAAGGAATCCGCCAGCCGCGTCGTGACAGTGGATGGATCTGTACGCCAGCCAGGCATCTATCCCGCCACCGGCCCTCTGTCGCTCGTACAGGTCGTCGCGCTCGCGCGCGGCACCGACGAGCTCGCCAATCCTCGCCGCGTCGCGATCTTCCGTACCATTGGCGGCAAGCGGATGGCTGCGGCGTTCGATCTCACCAGCATCCGTCGCGGCGAGGAGAAGGACCCGCCCATCTACGCCGGTGACACGGTGGTGGTCGATGGATCGGGCGTGAAGAAGGCGCAGCGCGACATTCTCCAGAGCCTGCCGCTCGCCTCCATATTCATGGCGTTCTGACGCTCCCCGGATACCAAGCACATGGCAAGTCTGGAGGCCGCTGGCCCGAACGAACTCGCAGTTCAACGTGAACCGCGCCGTGATCTCGCCCCCCTTCAGCCTGAGGGAGGCTACGGCTACGGCAATGCCAGAGGGAACGGCCGTGAGCTGTCGCTGGCACTGCTGTGGCGGGTCGCGGTGGAATGGCGATGGCTGATCCTTGCCGCGATCGGCGTGGGGCTTGCCGGAGCGGTGCTGATCACCCTTCTGACGCCCCTCAAGTACCGCTCGGTCGCCTCGATCGAACTGAATCCGCCCGATGTCGAGATCCTTGCGGATGAAGGCAGCAAGGGCGGGCGCCAGGCGAGCAAGAGCGACACCAACTTCATCGGCACCCAGCTTGGTCTGCTCCGCAGCCGTGCTCTGGCACAGCGCGTGGCGCAGAACCTTAACCTTGCCGCCGAACCGGCGATCGTGGGTGAAGGAACCGATCGCGCCGCCAATACCGAGATCGCGGCCGGCTTCGTTCAGGGTGGAACGCAGGTCCAGCTCCAGCCCCAAAGCATGATCGTCCAAATCAGCTTCGTCGCGCGTGACCCGCAGTTAGCCGCCCGGATCGTCAACGGCGTCACCGAGGCATACATCGCGACCAATCTGGAACGACGCTATCAATCGTCGTCCTATGCGCGCAACTTCCTTCAGCGACAGATCGCCAACACTCGCCGCGATCTCGAACGCTCCGAGCGTGGTCTCACCGCCTATGCGCAGCAGCAGCGGCTGATCAGTACGGGCAGCGATACAGAGGGCGGTGACACCAATTCGCTGACCGGCAGCTCGCTGGTGGCACTCAACACCGCACTGGCGACGGCGCAGGCTCGGCGGATCGCTGCCGAGCAGCGCTATCGTGAGGCAACCTTGGGCGGAGCCACCACAGAAACGAGCGCCAACGCCGCGCCGTTGCGGGCGCAGATCGCAGCACTCAATGCCGAGTATCAGCAGAAGCTGTCGACCTTCCGACCCGACTATCCCGAAATGGTGGCTCTGAAATCGCGGATCGATGCGCTGCGCGCCTCGGTGGTGACCGAGACGCGGACCGCCAATGCCGATCGTCTCGGCACGCTCCGGCAGGAGTTTCAGGCGGCACGCGGCGAGGAGGACCGGCTTCGATCACAGGTCGCGGGCCTGTCGAGTTCGGTGCTCGATCAGCGCGGGCGCCTCATCCAGTACAACATCCTGCGTCGTGACGTAGACACCAACCGCAGCCTCTACGACGCACTGCTCCAGCGCTACAAGGAGATTGGCGTCGCAGGCGGGATCGGCACGGCCGTCGCCTCGGTGATCGATCAGGGCGAGGTTCCGGGAGGTGCGTTCTCGCCCAACCTCTACCTCAACATCGCAATCGGCATCGTTTTGGGTCTGGTCGCCGGGCTGCTCGGTGCGATCGCGCTCGAGTTCATCAACGACACGATCAAGACCGCTGACGACGTTCGCGACAAGCTCCAGCTCGCCTTCCTTGGCGGCATCCCCTCCGCCAAGAGCGCCAAGCCGATCGACGAGCTCCGCGACACGCTGTCGCCGGTATCGGAGGCGTACCTGTCGACAGCCTCGGCGATGCAGTTCGTCACCGACGGTGGTGCGCCGCGAACGTTGCTGATCACCTCCACCCGGCCTGCCGAAGGTAAATCGACCAGTGCATGGGCGCTAGCCCAGAGCTTTACCCGGCTTGGCAAGACTGCGCTCCTCATCGATGCGGACATGCGTCGCCCCGCCTTCGTGACGGGACGCGAGAACGTCGGGTTGTCGCACATTCTGACCAACAACGGCTCGCTCAGCGAACACGTGCTGCGTACCGATGTGGAGAACCTGTGGGTCATGCCGTCGGGGACGATCCCGCCAAGCCCGCCGGAACTCCTCGCTTCGGCTCGTTTCGCTTCGCTTCTTGCGGATGCGGAAGCTACCTTCGACGTGGTGGTGATCGACGGTCCGCCAATTCTTGGACTTGCCGATTCCCCGCTCCTCTCGTCGGTCGTGCAGGCAACGCTGATGGTCGTGGAATCCGGGCGCACACGCACCCGTGCGGCGGTGGAGGCGCAGAACCGCCTGCGTACGGCTGGGGCACACATGGTCGGCGCGGTTTTGACCCGGTACCAGCCGCAGGCATCGTACGGCTACGGCTACGGCTACGGCTATGGGCAGAAGGAGCAGTATCGCTACGTTGCCGATGATAGCAGCAAGAAGCGCAAGATCCTGCTGACCGTTCACAATGATGAGACGTAGCGGAGCCGGGGCGCATGTCTGAAGGACGTGGTGCAGGGAATCGTATGCGGGGGCTGATCCTTGCCGCGCTGCTGACGATCATGGGTGTGGGGATCGCGTGGCTGTCGATCCGTGCCGCGCTTGTACGGGCACTGCCGCCTGCCTCCGCCAACGTCGTGGCGATCGCACCGCACGATCCAGGAACCGTACTCGCCCGCGCCAGCGATGCTCTGGTCCGCCAACGTGGAATCCTTGCACCCGCGACGCTTGCCGCGGTGCGCGGCGCTGCTGCCGCAGCGCCGCTCGATGCACGCGCCTATCTTGTGCTGGGCCATCAGCAACTCCTCGATGGGGAAGGCATGCGTGCCGTGCGGACGCTGGAGGCAGGGCAGCGGCTCGATCCACGACAGCGCCTGATCCACCTCCTCTTGCTCGACCGTTACATTCGCACGGGACGCTACAGCGATGCCGCAGGCCAGTTCTCGGTGCTGGCGCGACTGATGGGACCGACGCAGGGACCGATCGCCACCGCAATGGCGGCGATGGCACTCGCTCCCGAGACGAGAGGAGCCGTCCGCCGGACCCTCCTTGCTGATCCGCGACTGGAACGCGGCGTACTGATCGCACTTGCGCGTTCGGATACCGATCCGGCGGCGATCTTTGCCTTGGCTACCCCGGCTGCGATCGCCGATGCGGGCAGCAAGGAGAGTTGGGGCCCGGTGCTGATCACTCGCCTCGTCGAACGCGGACGGTTTGCTGCCGCCCGCGAAATCTGGCGTCGCATCTACCAAATTCCGGCCGCAGATGCAGCGGCGCCAATCTTCGACGCGAGGTTTGCAGGGCCATCTGCGTCGCCTCCGTTCGACTGGACGCTGGTCGCCAGCGGGTTGGGAGTGGCAGATATCCGTCGCGGTTCGCTGGTCGTCAACTATTATGGCCGCGAGAGCGGCGAACTCGCGAGCCAACTCCTCGTCCTTCCCCCCGGCCGCTACCGTTTCACGGTAATCGTCGATCCGGGCAAGCCCAGCGATGCGGCCCGCCTGAATTGGACGCTTGCCTGTGCCACTGGTGACAAGGCCGAGCTGCTGACCCTTCCCGTGACTGCCGGCGCGACGCGTCGCCGCCTTGCCACTGCGTTCGATGTATCCGCCAATTGTCCCGCACAGATGCTTCTTCTGCGTGGAGAAGCGAGCGAGTTTCCAACAACCGTCAATCTGACGCTGCGTCGCCCCGACATAACCAAGTTGCCGGAGAAAACGCGTTGATTCGTCACTGGCTAGTTCCTGTCTATCTTCTCGCCTGTCTACTGCTCGGGGGTGCGTCGGCCGCGGGGTTCGTCGCTAATCTGGTGCTTCAACTAATGGCTCTGCCGCTCGCCGGCTGGTCGCTGTGGCAGATCAGCCATCAGGGATTGAAGCTGTCATGTTCGATCCGGGCATTGCTATTGATAGCGACGCTGCTGATCGTCGTTGCACTTGTCCAGTTGCTGCCTTTGCCACCGGCGATCTGGACTGCGTTGCCAGGGCGCAGAACGGTGGTTGAGAATTATCACTTGCTTGGAGTCACTCTTCCTTGGCTGCCACTGACGCTGGCGCCCGAGGCGGCGCTCGCTAGCCTCCTTTGGTTATTGCCGGCCTTCGCAGTGCTGCTCGGCATGGTCGCTGGTGGGTTCCGCGGACGCAATATCGCCGTTGTGCTGGTCGTAGTCGCGCTTGTCTCTGTCGTACTCGGTGCTTTGCAGATGCTTGGAGGTGGAGCCTATTTCTACCGATTCACCAACTACGGATTTGCGGTTGGCTTCTTCGCCAATGCCAATCATAACGCGACTCTGCTGCTCGTCACCATTCCGTTCCTTGCAGCACTAGGGACGACGCTTCTCTCAAAGCGTGCATCCGCGCGCAGCGCTTCGGCGATCCGGCTGCTGATTGGATCAGGTTATGCTGTGATCGGGGTCGGACTGTTGCTCAACGGCTCACTCGCGGGCATCGGAATCGGCGTGCCAGTGACGATGGCGACATGGCTTACTTTCGGACGCATGCAGCTTAGCATACGTCGTAGAATGGGTGCGTTGGCAATACTGCTGTCGATCGCCGCAGTCTGGTTCATCGCGGTTAATCCGGGAAACAACTTGTTCGGCATTCAGCGAGAAAATGTTGAGCTTTCACGTCAGACCTCGTTTGCACTGACTTTACGCGCGGCGGGCGAGTATTTCCCGATTGGATCTGGCATCGGCAGCTTCCAACCCGTTTACCGCACTCAAGAGCCGCTGATATCGGTCGGGGGCACATTCATGAACCATGCTCATAGCGACTGGCTAGAGCTGTTGCTGGAAACCGGGCTCGCTGGAGTGGTGCTTGCTGTGACGTTCCTCGGCTGGTGGGGGCTTCGGGTAAGAGCAATCTGGCGCGCCGAGCAGTCTGAGCGCTTTGCTCATGCCGCGATAATCGCTACCTTCGCGATGATGCTTCACAGCGTCGTTGACTATCCGCTGCGTACTGTGGCACTTTCAGCGGTCTTTGCCATGTGCCTTTCGCTGATGGCTGGAGTCCGACCACTTGTCATAAAGCATCGGCATCAAACGCGGGCTCGCCATTTAAAAATACAGTAGTCATAATAAATAAAATTGATACCATACAAAGACAAATAAGCAACAATTAGGTTCGGTGGATTATTCTTGTGAGTCCGTATTGGATACTATTCTCTGCATGGGCAATATTTGCAATTATATATAAAAATAGCAATAAATACAGCAAACAGCTGTTACATATAGTGATCATGCTGACGGCTGTGCTAATAGGCCTTCGATATAAAGTTGGCGGGGACTGGTTCAACTACATAGAAATGCAAAATGCGATTGGTCTTCTGTCATTTGAAGATGCCATCTCATTTACTGACCCGGCGTATGCATTTCTCAACTGGTTATCTAATAGAGCTGGCGTAGGAATATGGTTTACTAATATTGTTTGCGCTACGATCTTTATGGTTGGCCTTGGACGATTAGCAGGATTGCAGCCAAACCCGCCATTGGCAATCCTAGTAGCCGTTCCCTATTTTATAATTGTTGTTGCTATGGGCTACACAAGGCAAGCTGCAGCTATCGGTGTGATATGTTACGGGCTTGCTACCTTCCCCGAAAACCGCATCCAAAGGTTAATAATATTAGTATTTGTGGCGGCCTTGTTCCACAAGTCGGCAATAGTTATTATGCCAATATTGCTAATCCCAATATTTCGTAAAAACATTCTATTTGCTATAGCTAGCAGTGCTGTAACAATTATTATTGTATTCGTGCTGCTGGCGAATTCAGCAGATAGCCTAATTGCCGGCTATATTGCCAGTGACTTAGAGTCGCAGGGAGCGCTAATCCGCGTGTCTATGAACGTAATTGCTGCAATCATATTTATAATGCTGCGAGATAGATTTAGATTTACGCCATTTGTGCAAACATATTGGATGACGAATGCCGTGTTGTCCATCGTATCGCTTGCGTGCTTAGGCATTGGCGTGGGTTCTACTGCAATTGACCGCTTGGCATTGTTCCTAATTCCGCTCCAGATCGTCGTATTCGCCCATCTGCCCTATGTACTGTCAAAGCGCAACGGAGCTTTGCCATCAATTCTTTTGGGTGTAATCGGGTACAGTTTTCTCGTTCAGCTAGTATGGCTCAACTTTGCCGACAATAGCCATTCTTGGGTTCCGTACTCGACAACGATTCTGCAAGACGACTTCTGAGAACTCCTAAAAACTGTCAGTATCATCCATTAACATGGCATACAGGCGGCGATCCTTGTCAACTACATTGAAATTGCGCTCTGCCATCGCCCGACTGGCGGCACCCATCGGTGCCACTGCTTCAGGATGCGCAACGAACCACAGCATTGCGTCGGCCAGCCCTTGCGTCGAACGCGCCGGCACCATCAGCCCGTTGATGCCTGGCTCGATCGTGTCGCGGCAACCGGGAACGTCGGTGGTAATGACAGGGCGGGACATTGCCATAGCCTCCTGCGTGCTGCGCGGCAGACCTTCGCGGTAGGATGGCAGGACGAACACGCTGCTGCGCACGATAAACGGGCGGACGTCGTCAACTGCGCCCAGCCATGTCACCACCGATGCGGCCTCGGCACGGCGCACCTCGGCCTCCGGAAATCCACCAGGACTGGGATCGGTCCCGCCGACTAGTAGGAACCGCACTTCAGGATGCATGCGCTTTACTAGAGCTGCGGCCTGTAAATACTCGCTGATGCCCTTTTCGCGTAACAGCCGCGCGACCAAGATAAATGTCGCAGGCACGGCAATCGGCAGGTCGGCGCGAAATCGATCGAGGTCGACGCCGATTCCACCCAGGTTGATAATCTTGTCAGGGGCCACGAGGCCGTGATCAGTGAAAAAAGCGATGTCGTCGGTGTTTAAGAATACAGCCTTCGCAACGTGGGAGAGAGCGCTTTTGTACAGCGTCCGCGTCAGCGTCTGCAGTGCGCGCCGCCGCACGGTCATTGCGGCACCGTCTTCGATAAAGACATAGCCCAACCCTTCAATCATAGCGAACCGTCGCGGCACGCCGGCGAGGACTCCGGCCATGGTGCCGTAGATATTAGGCTTGACGAAATAGGTCAGCAGGCAGTCTGGACGCAGGCGGCGCAGCAGCCGCAATAGCCGCATGATGTCACGAACATCGCGCATCAGTCGCATGCCGGTCCTGTCTAGAGAGAAGTCGATCGGAGTGGCGCCCAGTGCGGCGACTCGTGCCCGCGTCAACGCATCATAATCGGGTGCGAATGCACTCACCCGCACGCCTTGCTGCACCAGCAGCGCGATGAGCGAGCCCCGGAAGTTTAGCAGCGACATCGCTGCATTCCCAACTATGGCAACATGTCTGCAAGTCATTTCAGCTCTCGTGGTCCGCGCGCGCGGAGCTATGGCATGGGCGGCTGCAAAGGCGAAGGTCATGTCCGAGCGCCTATCGTCGATGCTCCGCTCGCTGGCGTCACATCAGGCCTTCTGCCATGAGGCCTTCATGACCGGTAGGCTTCGCATCGACCATGTGATCCCGACATCGGGGATTGGCGGGGTCGAGGTTGCCGCGGCGACCGCGGCGAACCGCAACGACCTTGAGTGCGACGTCCGCTTAGTGTTCGTTAGCGAAGCACGTAGGAAGACAGGTGTTCTCACGCGGTGGCTGCCGTCTGCGCTTCGCACCCTGCTAGCGACCATCGCGCAACTGCGCCGCGATCCACCCGATGTGCTGCTGGCGTCGCTTTGGAAGGCGGTGCCGGTGCTCGTCGCCTTGCGGCTGCGGCACGTCCGTCCGCAGCTGGTCTTTTTTCTGCACTCTGCACGCGAATGGCATATTGCCGATCGAGTCTTTTCTAGGCTGGGCATCTATCTGGCGGACGAGGTCTGGGCGGACTCTGCTGCGACGCTCGCCGCCCGTGCGGTCCCGGCGGGCAAGCCCTCACGAGTCGTATCGTTCGTCACCGACCAACTCGACGCGCCCGTACTGCGCGACGTCGATGCGCGGTTCGTCAGCTGGGGGCGGCTCCATACGGCCAAAGCCTATGACCGCGCGATCCGCTTCATCGCGTTGCTCGTCGAAGGCGGCATTGATGCGCAATTCGACCTGTTCGGCCCCGACGCCGGGGAAGGCGAGCCATTGCGCGCCCTTGTCTCCACCATCGGCCTTGAGGACCGCGTAAGGTTCCGCGGTGCCGTCGACCGCTCCGACTTGGTTAAGGCGGCTGCGGGACAGGCGTTCTTCCTCCAGACCAGTCGATCCGAGGGCATGTGCATGGCCGCGGTCGAGGCGATGCAGCTCGGCTTGGTTCCCGTTGCGACGGCGGTGGGCGAAATGGCGCGCTATGTCCGCCCGGGCGAGACCGGCATCGTCCTGGACCCCGAGCGCCCTGAGATCGCGGCGGCACGCGTGGCCGATCTACTGGGCGATCCGACGGGCTATCGTCGCCTGTCAGCCGCCGCGCGCGATTACTGGCGCGCCGAGCCCTCCTATGCGCAGGACCTGTGCCGCGCCGCACGCGAGGCGATCCGCGACGACCGCCACCGCCACCGCCCGGTCTAGCGGATCATTCCGGCGTTGTTTCGTCTTGACGAAACCATCGCCTTTCCGCCTTTAGGGTTCCGTCCGTCTTACCGACGTCGCAGGTGTATTTTTGTCAGTAAAGTCCCCGGTTCCGACCAGTTCACTCGACTTCTTGCGGGGTATCGCCGCTCTCTACGTCGTGGTGAACCACACCCGGGGGGCATTTTTCGCAGGTGGTCGGGTGGTGCTGGCCGAGGGCGATGCGACGATCTGGGACAAGCTGGCGATCGCGGCAATGCAGATCACGGCGTTCGGGCAGGAATTCGTCGTTCTTTTCTTCGTGCTCAGCGGCTTTGCGATGGCGCACAGCGTTCAGTTCTCGAAGAATACGGCCAGATTCTATGAAAAGCGTGCGATCCGGGTCTGGATTCCCTATCTTGCCGCAACAGTATTTGCAGCGCTGATATGCTGGTCGATCACCGAACTCGTGCCGGTCTATCCTGCGGCAAAAGGATGTGTCGATACACTGTGCGATCCGATCGGACTTGCCAGAGTTGCTCTCTACATTTCGCCGCAGACGGCGCTGACACCGCAGTTCTGGTCGTTGCCGTATGAAATATTATTTTACGCGATGGCGCCCTTCATCCTCTCGAGCAAAGCGCGAGTCGTGATCGGCTTTGCCGTCGCCACGGTCGGAACATGCGTTTCGTTCGTGTTCTACGGTTTGAATTTCAATCCGGTCGACAGCGTCGTGCTCAATTTTCTCCTTCAGGAGCTGATGCTTTTCGAAATCGGAGCGATGGCCTATTATTTCGTCGATCGGATACCCGTCGTTCAGGGCCGCAAGTTTCTGCTGGCGACCATCGCGGGGACGCTGGCCGCCATGCTCAGCCGCCTGTATATCGGCGAAACCAATATTCTGAGCAATCTGATCACATCGGGGCTGACCGTCTTCATATTGTGCAACCTGCCCGATCTGTTCGGAAAATCTCGGTTCAACCTGGGATATGTCAGCTATTCCCTCTATATCTTTCACTATGCCGTCATCGTGGCGATCGGGGCGATCCTGTTCCAGGTCTGGGGCATGACGCAGCAAGCGATGAGCAGCTATTTCGCCTGGATTCTCGCGCTGCCCGCCATCCTCGGCATATGCTGGATCATGTGGTGGGTGGCGGAACGGCCGACGACGCTGTGGCTTGAGGCAGTGCGAAGGCGGGAACGCGCGGCGCAGCCCGTGCGACCACCCCAGGTGTAACCGCCGCCGCCCGGCCTGGCCGATCAGACGTGCCGCACGCCGTTGATGGTGACCGATCCGGCGATGGTCGACGAATATAGGTCGACGTTGCCGACGATTGTCGAATGCCCGATCCAGGTCCCGCGCGGATAACCTTGCGGGCCGCCGGTCTGGCGCATCGTGCAGTTTACGTAGATCGCCTTCCAGCTCCACGGCAGCGCAGCGCCGTGCGATACGGTGAAGGTACAGCTGTCGAAGCGGACGTTGGTGCCGTTCGACAGGTCGGCGATCGGACCGGCGGCGAACACTTTCCCGGTCGGCGACAGCGCCGGATCGTCGGTGAAGCTACAGCGCACGAACCGCGCCGCCAGCGCCGTGTCCCCGGAGCTGTAGCAGGCCAGGATCTGCCCGACGAAACGGCATCGCGTGAACACGAACCGCGGCTTGTTGGGCCAGGCCGCACAGTTCGTCGTGCCAATGAAATCGCAGCGCGTGAACGTCGCTGCGACCGTGTCGCCGCTGTCGGCGACCATCCCGGCCCCGAAATTGTCGACGAACCGGCAATCCTCGAACATCAGGTTGCTAATCGGCCCTGCCTCCGCCTCCATATCTACGCCGGCACCCGGCGCGCTCGTCACCTTGCCGCGCCCGGTATGGGCAAAGATGCAGCGCACGAAGCGATAGCCCGTGCCGGCGGTGAAGCTCAGGCCCTGGCGGCCGTTGTATTCGCACCGCACCCGGTCGAACAGGCGGGTCGTCGCGGTCGCACGCGACCGGTTGCGCACGAGGATGCCGTCGAGCAGGTGGTGGTGGCTGTGCACGTCGCGGATCACCTCGGCGCCGGCATTGTCCTGCAGCAACAGGCCGATGGCGGGAAGTTGCCACCCGATGTCGCCGTAACGCCCGCCGATGATCGCCGCACCGCTGTTGCCGTCGAGTTCCAGTCCGGTGATCTCGACGCCGCCCGAACAGCGGTCGACCAGGATCATCTGCTCGTAGGGCACGCCCCAATTGCCTGCGGTCAAATTGGGCATCGGGCGATCGAGCCGCGCCCCATCTTCCGAAAAGACGCCATAGCGCAGCGCGGCCATGCAGCGCAGCCGGGCACCGTTCCCGACGATCCGCAGGGGATTCGAACAGCCTTGGATTTCGAGGATCTGGGCAGGCGAGAAGATGTAACCGTCCAAGGCCTTGGGCATCGCCTGCTGCTCGCCGACGAGATAGGTGACCGCGCGTAGCCGGATCGTCCCCCCGCCTGCTCCGCTGACCGCCTTGCCGAGCGCCTGGAAGGCGGCGGTGTCGTTGGTCCGCCCATCCCCCTTCGCGCCGAACATCTCGGGCGTGAAGATCTGCCCGTCCACGACGGCGGTCTGGCCCGACGCGGTGCCGGCTGCACAGACACTGAAAGCACCGGTTCTGGATGCTCCGATCAGGGGCGATGCCATCACGGCTCCGACGAACCTGCGACGATCAAGGGTCACGCAAGTATCTCTTGCCGGATACGCCAGCTTCCGGACGCGGGACGGGTATATAGACCAGGGCCGGCGCAAAAAGCCCATGCCCGGCATCGAATCGATGCCCCCGGCCGTGGTCTTGCCCAATCATGGCCCCGATCTTCGTTCGCCTTGCCAATTTGGCGGCAGTGTCGCAAATGCGCAGCCGGTTCGCCGGTGTCCTGCGGATCATCATACCGACCGAGCCCATGGAGCCATAATGATCATCCTTGGGTTTCGTTTCCTGCCGGGCGCCTGCCGCGCACCGGGCCCAATCCCGCATTCCAATCCGACGTGCGCCGCGTGGCCGGCCCGCGGAGCGGCAGCATGACTATGGTCGCCGAACCGGCGCCGCCGCACTCGACCTTCTGGTCGTCGATGCGCTATATCTATCAGACGATGTCGACGCAGCGCCGCTGGCAGCTGTTCGCGACGTTCGTGCTGATGGTGCTGGGCGGGCTGGCCGAATTGGTGACGATCGGCATAGCGCTGCCCTTTCTGGGCTTGCTGACCAACCCTGAAAAGATTCAATCGCTGCCGCTCGTATCAACGCTGCTGGCGCGTTACGGGCCGATTCCACAACAGACGCTGTTCCTGTGGGTGACGCTCGCGCTGGTTGGATCGGTGATCGCCGCGACGGTGATCCGGCTGCTGCTGATCTGGGTCAGCCAGAACTTCGTGCTGATGCTGGCGCACGACATCGCGGTCCGGATCTATGACCGCCTGCTCCACCAAGCCTATTCCTATCACATCCGCCGCAACACCAGCGAAGTGATAGACAGCGTCGAAAAAGTCCAGATCATCGCCTTCGGCCTGCTGCTGCCGGGGATGAACGCGCTGACCTCGTCGTTCATCGCCGTCCTGATCATGGCGCTGCTGGTCGCGATCGACCCGCTGACCGCAGTGATCGCCGGCGGGACGGTCGGCACCGTCTATGTCGCGATCAGCTATGGCACTCGGCGCCTGCTAGCAGCGCAAGGCCAGATTATTTCCGGCACGATGACCCAGCGCGTCAAGCAGTTGCAGGAGGGGCTAGGGGGCATCCGTGACATCCTGGTCGAACATTCGCAGCCGACGTTCCTTAAGGTGTTTCGCGACATAGACGGGCGTTACCGCCGAGCGCAGAGCATCAATTTTTTTGTCAGCTCGTCGCCGCGCATTTTGGTCGAGGCGGTCGGCATCACATTAATTGCCGTCCTCGCCTATCATATGACTAGTCAGCCCGGCGGCGTCATGGCGGCGATCCCGGTACTTGGGACGCTGGCGATCGGCGCACAGCGGCTACTGCCGCTGTTACAGGTCGCGTTCTTTGGATGGGCGCAAGCGATCGCCAACCTTGCCCCGCTGTACGACGTCACCCGCTTCATGGCGCAACCGGTCGCGGTCAAGTCACGGGAGGCGACCAGCCTACTAACGGTTGCTCGGCCGATCGCGCGCGGTATCTCGTTTGAGGACGTCTATTTTCACTACGACCCCAACAAATCGATCTTGCGCGGCATCTCGCTCAACATCGCCAAGGGCGAGCGGATCGGGCTGATCGGCCCGACCGGCAGCGGCAAAAGCACGTTGCTCGACCTGCTGATGGGGTTGCTTGATCCCGAACGCGGGCAATTGTCGATCGACGGCGTGCCGCTGACGCCCGAGACGCGCGCCAACTGGCAGCTACAGATCGGTCATGTCCCCCAAGCCATCTACCTCGCCGACAGCACGATCGCGGGCAATATCGCTTTCGGCGAACCGCTCGAGACGATTGATCGCGCCCGCGTGGTCGAGGCGGCGCGCCTGGCTGAGATACTCGACTTCATCGAAGGGCTGCCTAATGGGTTAGACACCGAGGTGGGCGAACGCGGCGTCCGCCTGTCGGGAGGCCAGCGCCAGCGCCTGGGAATTGCTCGCGCCTTCTACCGTCGGCGCCCGGTGCTGATCCTCGACGAGGCGACTAGCGCGCTTGATGATGCGACCGAAGCCGCAGTCATCGGTAACATCGTGCAGCTCGGCCGCGATATCACCGTCATCATGATCGCCCATCGGCTGTCTACGCTCGCCGATTGCGATCGGGTCGTGCGTATGCAAGAGGGGCGCGTCATCCAAATCGGCACCTTCGCCGAAGTCGTTGGTACAATTCCGCCGGCTCGGCAATAAATATGGGAACAGACAGAATGCTCAACGGCAAGTCGCTTCTCATCACGGGCGGCACGGGCTCTTTTGGTCGGGCCTTCGTACGCACTGTCCTGGACCAGTTTCCCAGTGTCGAACGTCTAGTGATCTTTTCGCGCGATGAACTCAAGCAGTTCGAGATGGCGCAGATTTTATCGCCTGAGGAATACCCGCAGTTGCGCTACTTCATCGGCGATATCCGCGATGCCGACCGGATCCGCCGCGCGCTAGAGGGGGTCGACATCGTCATCCACGCCGCAGCGCTGAAGCAGGTGCCGGCTGCCGAATACAACCCGTTCGAATGCATCAAGACCAACGTGCTGGGTGCCCAGAACCTGATCGAGGCGTGCCTGGATTCGCACGTATCGCGTGTCGTCGCGCTTTCGACCGACAAGGCCGCCGCTCCGATCAACCTGTATGGCGCGACCAAGCTGTGTTCGGACAAATTGTTCACCGCGGCCAACAACATTCGCGGCCAGCGCGATCTGCGCTTCTCGGTCGTGCGCTACGGCAACGTCATGGGCAGCCGCGGATCGGTCATCCCGTTCTTCCTCGATCGTCGCGCGACCGGCTCGCTGCCGATCACCGACCATGAGATGACCCGGTTCAACATCACCCTGCAGGAGGGTGTCGACATGGTCCTGTGGGCGATCGAGGAGGCGATGGGCGGCGAGATCTTCGTGCCCAAGATCCCTAGCTACCGCATCGGCGACGTCGCGCAGGCGATCGCACCCGAATGCGAGACGCCGGTCGTCGGCATCCGCCCGGGCGAGAAGCTGCACGAGGAGATGATCACTTCGTCGGACAGCCCCAACACGATCGACCTGGGCCATTATTACGCGATCCTGCCGAGCGCGGGCGAAATCTCGGCCGACGATTATGCCAGCCAGCGCGGCGGCACCCGCGTCGCCCCCGGCTTCTCCTACAACAGCGGCACGAACGAGGATTTCCTGTCGGTCGACCAGCTGCGCGACCTGATCGCGCAGCACGTCACCAAGACCGCCTAGCCCGCCCATGATTCCCTATGGTCGCCAATCCATCACCGAACAGGACATCGCGGCGGTCACCGCGGTGCTCCAGTCCGATTTCCTGACGCAGGGGCCCGCGGTCCCTGCGTTCGAGGCGGCGGTGCGCGACCAGGTCGGCGCGGCCCATGCGGTCGCGGTCAACAGCGCGACCAGCGCGCTGCACATCGCCTGCATGGCGCTGGGCGTGGGTCCGGGCGACCGGGTCTGGACCAGCGCGGTGACGTTCGTCGCCAGCGCCAATTGCGCGCTGTACTGCGGCGCGGACGTCGATTTCATCGACATCGATCCCGCCACCTACAACATGTCGACAGATCGACTGCGCGACAGGCTTGTACAGGCCCGGGCCGACGGCACGCTGCCCAAGGTTGTGATCCCGGTCCACCTGGCCGGCCAGTCGTGCGACATGGCGGCGATCGCGGCGCTGGCCGAAGACTACGGCTTTGCGGTGATCGAGGATGCCAGCCACGCGATCGGCGCCGATCACGAAGGACGCCCGGTCGGCGACTGCCGCTACAGCGCCGCGACGGTGTTCAGCTTTCACCCGGTCAAGATCATCACCACCGCCGAAGGCGGGCTGGTGACGACCAACGATCCCGCACTGGCGCAGCGGTTGGAGTTGCTGCGCAGCCACGGCATCACCCGCGACCCCGCGCTGATGCGCTCGGCGCCCGAAGGCCCGTGGTATTACGAACAGGTCGACCTGGGCTTCAACTACCGGATGACCGACATCCAGGCGGCGCTGGGCGTCAGCCAGATGACCCGGCTCGACGCCTTCGTCGCCGAACGCCGCCGGCTCGCCGCGCGCTACGACACGCTGCTCGCCGACCTGCCGCTGGTGCTGCCGTGGCAGGATCCCGCGACCGCATCGGCGTGGCACCTCTACGTCGTCCGGATCGATGCCGCGCGTGTTCCAGGCACGCACCGCGAGGTCTTCGAGCGGCTGCGCGCGCGCGGGATCGGCATCAACCTCCACTACATGCCGGTCTATCTCCAGCCCTATTACCGCGACCTGGGCTTCGCGCCCGGCCATTGCCCGCAGGCCGAGGCCTATTACGCCTCGGCGATCAGCATCCCGCTGTACGCCGACCTGACCGACGCCGGGCAGGACAGCGTGGTCGCAGCGCTGCGCGAGGCGCTGGCGCCGTGAAGCTCGCGGTCATTCCGGCGCGCGGCGGCAGCAAGCGGATTCCGCGCAAGAACATCCACGCCTTCGCCGGCAAGCCGATCATCGCCTATTCGATCGCCGCGGCGCAGCGCAGCGGGCTGTTCGATGCCGTCATCGTGTCGACCGACGACGAAGAGATCGCGCAGGTCGCCCGCGACTTCGGCGCCACCACGCCGTTCCTGCGCCCGCCCGAACTGTCCGACGACCACACCGGCACGACCGCGGTCGTCGCGCATGCGGTCGAGCAGGTCCAGCGCGACGGTCGCGCGGTCGACGCCGCCTGCTGCATCTATGCCACCGCGCCGCTGATCGCGGTCGATGACCTGCGCGCCGGGCATGACCGCCTGGCCGGGGGCGACCTGGACTATGTATTCTCGGCGGCGCGCTATGCCTTTCCGCCGCAGCGCGCGCTGCTGGTCGGCGACGACGGCCGCGTCGCGCCGATGTTTCCCGAACACAGCGAAACCCGCTCGCAGGATCTGCCGCCGGTCTATCACGACGCCGCCCAATTCTATTGGGGATCCGGCGTCGCCTGGACCGGGCAGCGCGCGATCTACGGCCCGCGCTCGGGGATCGTCGAACTGCCGCACTGGCGCGTGCAGGACATCGACACGCCCGACGACTGGACCGCGGCGGAATTCATCTTCTCAACCTTGGAAGGCTCCCAATGACGGGGGCGAACACCTACGACACCCCGCAGGAGGAATTCTGGGCAGGCGATTTCGGCGACGATTATATCGACCGCAACCGCAGCGACCAGCTGCTGGCATCCAACCTCGAATTCTTCAGCCGGGCGCTGCACCGTGCGGGCCGCGTCACGAGCTGTGCCGAGCTGGGCGCCAACATCGGCATGAACCTGCGCGCGCTGACGCTGCTGTATCCCGGCACCAGGCCGCACGGCGCGAAGCCCAATGCAGCCGCCGTTGCGGGCTAGTTGCAGTGAAAAGCATGCTTGCATTATAATGCAAGGTAATTTCAAGAGGCGCTTTTGATGCTAAAGTATTGTGTAAAGTGCGTACTGCCGCACACCAAACCAGATCTACAAATTGACGAAGATGGAGTATGCAGCGCCTGTCGTTCATACGAAAACCGGACCCGGATTGACTGGGAGCAGCGTCGGCGTGAACTCGACGAAGTGCTGGCCCGCTATCGCCGCGATGACGGCAACTGGGACTGCATCGTGCCGGTCAGCGGCGGCAAGGACAGCACCTATCAGGTCATCCGCATGCTCCAGCTGGGCCTCAACCCGCTGTGCGTCACCGCGACGACCTGCGACCTGTCCGACATCGGCCGCCGCAACATCGAGAACATCAAGAGCCTGGGCGTCGACTATGTCGAATTCTCGCCCAAGAAGCCGGTCCGCGCCAAGCTGAACCGCATCGGCCTGACCGAAGTCGGCGATATCGCTTGGCCCGAGCATGTCGGCATCTTCACGATCCCCGTGCGCGCCGCGGTGCAGTACAACGTGCCGCTGATCGTCTGGGGCGAGAATTCGCAGAACGAATATGGCGGCCCGGCCATCGCGCAGGAAAGCAACGTGCTGACCCGGCGCTGGCTGGAGGAATTCGGCGGACTGCTCGGCCTGCGCGTTTCCGACCTAAGCGAAGGGTACGGTATAGCTGAACGCGACCTGATCCCCTATCGCTATCCCAGCGACGAGGATCTCCAGCGGGTCGGCGTCACGGGCCTGTTCCTGGGGCATTATCTGCCGTGGGACGGACTGTCGAACGCGCTGATCGCCCAGGCGAACGGGTTCGAGACGACTACATCTGCGATCGAAGGGTCAATGGTCAATTACGAGAACCTCGACAATCACCAACACGGTATCCACGACTATTTCAAGTTCCTGAAGTTCGGCTTTTCGCGCGCGACCGACATTGCATCCTTGCATGTGCGGCGCGAACGGATCACGCGCCAGGACGCGATCGAGATCGTCAAGGCGCGCGACGGCAAGTTCCCGTGGAGCTATCTCGGCAAGCCGCTGGCCGACATCCTCGCGCCGCTGGACATGACGGTCGAAGCGTTCATCAAGGTGTGCGACGACTATACGAACACCGCGATCTTCGAACGCGACGCCGAAGGCAAGCTGAAGAAGGACGCCCACGGCAACCTGACCAAAATCAACTACGACAACGTCTGAACGGATCATGCGGATCGGGATCGTCGACTATGGCATGGGCAACCTCGCCTCGGTCAGCCGGGCACTAGACCTGGTGGGGCATGAATCGTTCATCGCCACCGCCCCGGACCAGATCGACACCACGATCCGCCTCGTCCTGCCCGGCGTCGGGGCGTTCGGCGAAGCGATGACGCGGCTGTCGGCCGGGGGCTGGATCGATGCGCTGCACGCGTTCGTGGCGCGCGACCGCACGCGCCTGCTGGGCATCTGCCTCGGCATGCAGCTGTTGTCCGACCGCGGGTTCGAACATGGCGATACCCCCGGGCTCGGCTATATCGGCGGGCGCATCCGCAACCTCCGCGACCTGGGCGTGACCGAGCGCGTGCCGCACGTCGGTTGGAACTCGGCGCATCTCCGACGCGCCGACCGGGTGCTCGGCGGCATTCCCGATGGCACCGATTTCTACTTCGTCCACAGCTTCGGCTTCGAGGTCGATGATCCCGCCGACCTGGTCGCGACGACGCCCTACGGCATCGACGTGACCGCGATCGTCCGCCGCGGCGCGGTATGGGGCACGCAGTTCCATCCGGAGAAAAGCTCCAAGGCCGGGCTGCGGCTGCTCAAGAATTTCGTCGAGGCGGCCTGATGCTCAAGGTTCGAGTCATTCCGACGATGCTGTGGCGCGACCTGGGGCTGGTCAAGGGCGAGCAGTTCGACAGCTGGCGGCGGACCGGATCGGTCCTGCAGACGGTCAAGGTCTACAACAACCGCGACGTCGACGAACTGATGCTGGCCGACATCACCGCATCCAGCGACAAACGCGCACCCGATCCCGACAATGTCGCCAATTTCAGCGCCTTCTGCTTCGTGCCGCTGACAGTCGGCGGCGGAATCACCGACGTCGAACAGATCGCCGGCCTGCTGCGCGCCGGTGCCGACAAGGTCAGCATCAATAGCGCGCTGTTCGACGACCCGGCGCTGATCGACGCCGCCGCCCGCCGGTTCGGCGCGCAATGCGTCGTCGCCAGCATCGACGTCCGCCGCGACGCCGACGGCGCACTGAGCTGCTGGTCGCATTCGGGGCAGCGCGATACCGGCCGCGATCCGGTGGCGCTGGCGCAGGAATTCGAACGCCGCGGCGCCGGCGAGATCCTGCTCACCTCGATCGACCGCGACGGCACGATGACGGGGTACGACCTGCCGCTGATCGCAGCGGTTGCGTCGCGGATCGGCATCCCGGTCATCGCCTCGGGCGGCGCCGGGGGATATGACGACATGGTCGCAGCGGTACGCGATGCCGGCGCATCCGCGGTGGCCGCGGCCAGCATCTTCCATTTCACCGAACAGACCCCCGCAGGCGCGAAGCGTGCCCTTGAGGCCGCCGGGATTCCGGTGCGGCGCAACTTCGTCGCCGCCTGATCCCGCCATGCCGCCGTCCCGGCCCGGACCGGTCGTGATCCTGCGCACCGATGCCTCGCCCACCCTCGGCGGCGGCCATGCGATGCGGTGCATGACGCTGGCCGACGCGCTGGCGCGGCGCGGCGCGCGCTGCGTGTTCGTCATGGCCGAGAACACCGCCGCGATGCACCGCGCGATCGAGCACGCAGGCCACCGCATCGTGACGATCGCGGACGGCGCAGGGTGGTCCGGCTCCCGTCAGCAGGCACAGGCCGCCGCGACCGCCACGATCGCGACCCGCGACGGCGCGACGCATCTGGTGGTCGATCACTATCGCCTCGACCGCATTTTCGCCGTCCACCCGGGGCTCGCCCGCCTGCGCACGCTGGCGATCGACGACCTGGCCGACCGGCCGCTCGCCTGCGACTTGCTGGTCGACCAGACGGTCGGGCGCGACACGCGCGCCTATCGCGACCTGGCTCCGGGTGCGACGCTGCTCGTCGGGGGGCGCTATGCCCTGCTGCGCCCGCAATTCGAGGCGCGCCGGCCCGCGGCGCTGCTGCGCCGGATGCAGCCGCGCCGCGCCGAACGGCTGCTGGTGTCACTGGGGTCGACCGACCTCGACGGCATCACCGCGCGCGTGCTCGCGGCGGTACGGGACAGCGGCTATCGCGGTGCGGTCGATGTCGTGCTGGGCCATGACGCCCCGAGCCGCGCCGCAGCCGAGGCGATCGCCGCGAACGATCCGCGGTTCGTCCTCCACGCCGACGTCACCGACATGGCCGCGCTGATGGTCGCAGCCGACCTGGCGATCGGCGCGGCGGGGACGACGACATGGGAACGCTGCGCACTCGGCCTGCCGACGCTGACGCTGGTCCTGGCCGACAACCAGCGCGTGGTCGCGCGCGAGATCGCCGCCGCCGAGGCCGGGACGGTGACCGACCTCGATCGCCTGGCCGCGGACCTGGCGCTGGCCGAGGACGGCGATGCGCTGGCGACGATGAGTGCCGCAGCGTTCGCACTGGTCGACGGGTCGGGCACGGACCGCGTCGCCGACGCCTTCCTGGCGCCGTCCACCGCGCGCGACGCCGCCACGCCGGTCACGCTGCGCGCCGCGACCGCGGCGGATGCCGAACGGCTCTGGCTGTGGCGCAACGATCCCGTCACGCGGGACCGATCGCAGTCGCGCGCACCGATTCGACGCGCCGACCACGAACGCTGGCTCGCCGCGACGCTGGTGTCCGATGTGCGCCGGATCTGGATCGCCGAACGCGACGGGCGCGCGGTCGCCGGCACGCGGATCGACCGCACGGGCGACGGCGGCGTGGTCAGCATCATGGTCGCACCGGATGCGCAGGGTGCCGGGATCGGCGGCCAGGCGCTGGCCGCGACCTGCGCGGCGTGGGACCAGGATGCGCGCGGCGCGGCCCGGCTGCGCGCGGTCATCCACGACGACAACGCGGCATCGATCCGTATCTTTCGCCGCTGCGGCTTCGCGCCGGAAACCGACGCCGCGGTTTCGCCCGACGGCTTTCGCACCTATGTGCGCGACACATATTCCGATTTGGAGACCACGACGCGATGACCGTCGAAATCAGCATTGCCGGACGACCAATCGGGCGCGCGCACGAACCCTATGTGATCTGCGAATTGTCGGGCAACCACAACGGCGATCTCGAACGTGCGCTGACGATGATCGACGCGGCCGCCGCGACCGGCGCCGATGCGATCAAGATCCAGAGCTATACCGCCGACACGATCACGATCGATCACGACGGCCCCGAATTTACCCTGCCCGGCGGCACCTGGGCCGGTCGCACGCTATACGACCTGTACAGCGAGGCGCAGACGCCGTTCGAATGGCATCCGGCGATCTTCGCGCGCGCGCGCGAACGCGGCGTCACGCTGTTCTCGACCCCGTTCGACGACACCGCTGCCGACATGCTCGACGAGCTGGGCGCGCCTGCGTTCAAGATCGCGTCGTTCGAGGCGATCGACCTGCCGCTAATCGCGCATGTCGCGCGCAAGCGCAAACCGATGATCATCTCGACCGGCATGTCGAACCTGGGCGAAATCAGCGAGGCCGTCGGCACCGCGCGCGACAACGGCTGCGACCAGCTGGTCCTGCTGCACTGCATCAGCAGCTATCCCGCCCCGGACGAGGATTCGAACATCCGCACCGTCCCGCACCTGGGCGAGGCGTTCGGCGTGGTGCCCGGCCTGTCCGATCATACGATGGGGAGCGCGGTATCGGTCGCCGCGGTCGCGTTGGGCGCCTGCGTGATCGAAAAGCATTTCACCTTGGCGCGCAGCGACGGCGGCCCCGATTCGACTTTCAGCCTGGAGCCTGCCGAATTCTGCGCGCTGGTCGACGACTGCAAGAAGGCGTGGCGCGCGCTTGGCCAGGTTGGCTACGACCTCAAGGGTTCCGAACGCGGCTTGGTCGCCTTCCGCCGCTCGCTCTACGTGGTGAAGGACATCGCCCCGGGCGAGCCGCTGACCTGCGACAACGTCCGCTCGATCCGTCCGGGTTACGGCATGGCGCCGAAGGAACTACCCGCGGTCCTGGGCCGCAGCGCGGCGCGTGCGCTCAAGCGGGGCGAGCCGTTATGGGGCGATGCGATCGCCTGATCCGTTCGCCGCTCCAATCCCGCTCCCCATCCTCCTCCTTGATGCGTTCCTGACTATGCAACGATTGATTTTCTGCCGCACGCCGCTGCAGGCGATGATCGCGGCGGCGATCCGGTCGGTGGATCCCGCCGTCGATACGCTGGTCTACCAACCGACAAGCGCGTCGCCCAAGCATCGCTTGTATTTCGACCGGCTGCCAGCCGATCAAAAGATTTTTATACCCTATCTACCCGACGGGCGCTCACATTTTGTCAAGGAATTAAGAAGCTACTTTAGGATTCCTGCTGCCGTACGCTGCCGGTGTTTCGATGCCTATCTGATCGCAAGCTTTGACTCGCTCGTGTTTTCCATGTTGGTTAGCCATTCCAGCGGCATCATCGACATGTACGACGACGGCCTGATGAATCTGCTGCCCAGCGAGATCAATCAGCGATTAAGGGGTGAGTCTCTGCTACATCACTGGGTCAAAGCTCTTCTGGGAGCGCCGCATGTTTCTGAAATAGTGGCACGGACGCGCAAGCATTTTACGATCTATCGCCCACGCGATCTCATCATCGGCCATGATCGTGCCGTCCCCCTCGATCTGTTCGCTCCGGTCGATGCAGGAACGAGCGATGCGAGACCGCTGCGCGTCCTGCTGGGAACTCCGATTGCAATTCACGAAGGCGAGACGACGCCCGAAATCTTGGCCAATTACGATCGTTACTGCGACATCCCGTTCGACATTTTTATCGCGCATCCGTCTGAAGCGTTGCCGTCGCGCGTTGCCGACACGGTGCCCGATGCCGGCGTTTGGCGCACCGTCATCGACACGCACATTGCCGAGGACGTGCTGCGGCAATTGCGCGAACAGGGCTTCGCGATCGAAGTCTTCGGCATTTCATCCAGTGCGATCGTCAATGCAGCCAGCATGGCATCGGTCACCAACGTGACAATACCGGGGGTGAACGACGTTGATCTGGAGGTCTACAACCGGCTCGGCATCGCATCACTACCTTTATCGTCGCTAAATGGTATTTGATCCAATTATACTGGATGCACACCGATATTATGCAGCTTGTCCGTCGGCGACAATCCGGCCGGATGCCGTCCTTTTTCCAAGTTCGGGAGTTCTCGATGTTAAGCTCGTCACGAACTGGCGAGTGGGCTCTAGCGCAACGACCATCGGCGGATCGTCGGTGCGATGACCACGCTTGTCTATGACCTCTCGGACAGACGCCTAACGAGCGCGTCATAACGCGCGAAGGTCGTTCGCTGATCGTACAGGCGCACCGCTTCGGCGCGTGCGTGAAGTGCGATCGCGCGGGCCTTGCCGGGGTCCCCGGCGAGTTGCATCACCGCTGCAGCAAAGCCTTCAGCCGTCTGGTTTTGAGCCAATATACCGCACGGCGGATTTCCGGCTAGAAGATTGGATATCCCGTCGACGTCTGATCCAACGATCGGAACTCCCGATGCCATCGCCTGAAGGACCGCCACGCTGAGCGTCTCACCGTCAGAGGCATGACAGTAGATGTCCAAGCCGCGATACCAGTCCGCCAGCGAGTTCCCCGTCAGCATGCCTTCGAAACCAACACCACCCGCAACCTTCGTCGCGGCATAGGCGCGAACCTGATCCCAATGTTCCCCGGCGCCGGCCAGGGTCACGTGCCAGGATCGCGTAGTTGTGCGCTGGAGCACCTCCAAGGCGTCGATCAGCAGATCGAACCGCTTCGTCGAGGAGAACCGCCCCGCCATGCCGATCCGCACCGGCACGTCCGTACCGCCCGACAACGGCGTGGCCGGTCCGAGTGTGGCGGCATCGACTCCATTCGGGATCGACGTCACCTTGTCACGGCGGAACCGCTTGCCCAGACGAGCCGCCAATTCGGCTTCATGCCGCGGCGTCAGCGTCACGACGGCATCGGCCAAGCGCATCGCTAGGCCGCTGAATATCCAGTCCTGGCGGCTTTTTAGGTCGTTGGCTTGATGCTCGACGACGATCAGCGGGATCCCGCGGACCCGGCAATAGGGCAGCACGCCGGGCAGCATCGTCGGGCTGTGCAGGATGACGGCATCGGGCCGGGTGCGCCGCAGCCAGTTGAGCACCGGCAAATAGTTCCGCCATGGCTTGCCCGCGACCGCGCGGACATAGGCGAAGGGCACATCCTCGGCCTCGCACATCGCGGCATAGGTCGGCAGCAGCGGTTCGATGCCGGCGAAACACAGCGTATGACGCCAGCGATGATCTTCATCAGCATGAATCATAGATGCAACAACGCCTCCATGACCGCCTAGGCCAGAATACAGAATCTGCGCCACTATAGGATTGCGTTCATCTTTATAAGCAATCATTTTTTCGATACAGCCCTTATAGAAACGTTACATTGATCCAGTTTTTAAATTCATAACTGTGGCTATCAAAAGATAGAAAATGACTAGTAAAACTACAATTAACTAGCTAGTAAAAGAAGTCAATAAGATTAATATGAACGTTTAATCTAGTAGATCATATTTATGAAGTATAAGACATTCCCGGCATTTAATAAAAGACGGTTTTATGGTTGCTAGATCCATAGCTAGTATCATGAAGTTGTCCACTGAAGCCAGCGGGCTTGTCTATCTTGGCAACCCCACTCCCGCAAAAAGATTGGTAAGGACGAGTGGTAGCATCTCGCGTCATCGGCTCTACAATGTCGGCAACGGCCGATCGGAGAATTCGGGCGAGATGATCGGGCCGGCGTGCGGGCGGAAGCCAATCAACGTCTGCTGCCGATTGAGTCGAGCGACGTGCGCGACACCTTCGCCGACATCAGCGCGATCCAGCGCGACCTGGGCTTCGCACCTACCACCCCCATCGCCGAGGGCGTGCCTCAATTCGTCGCCTGGTACCGCGACTATCACAGCGTATGATGGGCCGTAGGTTCAAGGACTCACGGAAAGGGCGATGGAACCGGCCTTCCAACACGGTGTTAAGCGGCTGGTAATGGGTTCTTTGCTACCGATCCGGTTCGGATGTCTCATTTGGGTGGACAAGGCCCCCAAATGCATTCAAGCGCGGGTTTCTAAGAATTCGCCGAACGGGAGTATCGCGGGTGAAGTTCAAGGCTATCAATACGGCCCTTGCGGCCCTGTCGCTCATCGCGGCACCGACGATCGCGGTTGCACAGCCGATTGCGACGCCGCTGACGCAGCCAGCATCCGAGTCGGTATCCGGTGACAATGCGCTCGCTGGCGGTGCAGGCTTCATCGTTCTCATCTTCGCGGTCATCGCGGTCGGTCTCGGAATCTACGTCGCTGTTGACTCGGACGATCAGCCCAACAGCCCGTAATTCCTCTGCACTGAGCAGCAAAAAAGGTCGGATGGCTTAGCCCTCCGGCCTTTTTTGGTTTGCGCTGTCGTGTAGGGTCGGCCGTGTTGATGCGTGTCCTGCTCCTGCTGATCCCGGTTGTTCCGGCGACGGTCGCCGCATCAGGCGGGTCGATGCCGAGCGTTGACATGACAGTGGGTCGGCTGGTCGGCGATGATCAAATCCGATCGCCCGGTACGTGGAGCCGTACACCGGCAAACGCATTTGGCACTTTACGTGTGCGAGGCCCATCGGAGCCGGGTTCACGCGTACCACTGGGTTTGGCGGGTTCGAGCAAGGCGCTGCGCGCCTTCCATGCCTCTCCCAGCGTAGTCGTTCCGCCGCTGGTTCCAGTGTCGGGTACGCAAGCCGCAGCACAGAGCTCCGAATCCGATCGCAGCCTTGTTGCATCCGTTGCGCCTTCATGGATTCTGCCCGGCCGCGAGGACGATGCGCGGGTCGCGAGCATCGCCTTCCAGATCGCGACTGCGGGCAACGTGCGCTGCCCGGTCGGTACGGCCGATGCCGGGATGGTGCTTCAGCATCTATCCCAGTTCGAGCTCGCCGACCGAGCCGCTCTGGCCGCCGCGTTGGAGCTGGACCGTGGACCAGGGGTGATCGCAGTCGTCCCCGGCAGCCCCGCGGAAGCAGCTGGCATCCGCGCAGGCGACGTACTGATCGCGATCGACGACGCCTCCCTGCCCCCCGAACCTGGTCTTGCCCTCCCGTTCGATGCGGCACGGGCTCATAGCCGCGCCGATGCGGTGCATGCCCTCCTGCTCCGCCCAGGCCGCCACAAATTGTCTCTTCGGCGTGCAGGCGAAGCTCTGGTGGTCGGGATCGATCCCGTCCCCGCCTGCGCGTCCCGGGTTCATCTCGCCCGTTCCGACCAGCGCAACGCCTATGCCGATGGCACCCGTATCCTGATCACCACCGGTCTGCTCCGACGGCTGGCGAACGACGATGAGGTCGCCTTCGTCCTTGCGCACGAGATGGCGCACAACATCCTCGGTCACGCCGCTCTGATGCGGCGGGGCACGGTCAGGACGGGACTTGGACGGACGATGGGCAAGAGCGGCGCGGTCGTACGCGCGACCGAGGCGGAGGCGGACGCGCTAGCCGGCGCGCTGATGCTGAACGCCGGCTTCGATCCCGGTCGCGGCGCCGAGGCGCTGCGGCATGTAGGCGGTATCGATCTCGGTATCGGGTTGTTCGCCGCGCATGAACCTACAGGCGAGCGGATCGCGAAGATGCGCGCGCTGGCCGCAGGGCGAGCGCCACGGTGACCAGGCGGGACTACTACCAGGTACTTGGCGTCGGTCGCGGGGCTCCGCCTGCCGAAATCCGTGCCGCCTACGTGCGGTTGGCACGACTTCACCATCCCGATCATGCCGGCGATCTCACGACCAGACTCGCGGACGTCCGCGAAGCGTATCGATGCCTTGCCGATCCAGCTACACGCGCAGGACACGATCGCATGATCGCCGATGCGGATCGTTTCCACGCCGAACGCCAGCAGCGAATGGCGGACCGTCTCCGCCGCTATGACCGTCGGCATCCAAGGCCCGCCCCCCGCCCTTATCGACGCCGGCGCGGCGTGGTGGTGGTCTCGATCGCGATGGCGGTCATGGCCGGTCTGTGGGTTACCTTCTCCGGCTAGGGCGCTCGGTACCGAGGCTCATAGCCGCTTGATCGTGACGCTCGCTTCTGCCTCTGCCGAGATCGGCATCTCCGCTGCGGCCTGGGCCGATGCACCTTGAACACTTTGCAGCATCTCTCGGGTGGCTGCAGGTGACCCGGGTCGGGCGCTTCCTGCCGCTCGCGGCTCGACGAGCTGCCGCAGTTCGTCAACATCCTACGCGGCGAGATGAGCTGGATCGGCCTTCGCTTGGAAGGGGGCCGCACATCGATCGTGCGGCAAAAGCCTCCTTGGGAGACCAGCCGCGATGTCGCGCCATTCGTCGCACGCCCGATTCAATCCGACTCATATCGCTGGGCGCTCGTGTGGGACCCGGCAGAATCGTCATCCATGGAACGGACCATCATGCATCGCTGCGGGCACGAGCACCGCCATCACGTCGGCGGATACTTCGTCGTCGACCAGGACCGGGAGGAGGCGAGGCTGATGCGTCGGGATTGTCCGGCGTGCCTCAGGCGGTCCATGTCGGCACCAGCTGATCGGTTGCGGCCCTCTCCGGGCGATCGTTCGCTGCCGCTGCTCGCGGGGAGTGTCCGTCAGGTCGCCTGGGCGGAGGCGATCCGCCGCGACCGCCTTGCTGCTCTTGGTCGGATAGATCCTGCCGCGGCTGCTTCGGCCGCCGAGGTCACGGATGCGTGCTGGTGGATAGACCACCGCACTGCCGACCCGCGGACGTTGGCTACGGCCGGCACAGGCGACCTTCGCGGTCTATGACCAGCTCCGGCATGGCAGTGCCCGCCGTTGAAGGACCGGGGATTGGAAGCATGGAGGATGATGAGGAAGGAGCGTCAACGATGGAGACATGAAAATGGAACTGCAGAAGATCAACACCCCGGCAGCCTACATGATGCACGACATCGGGCCGCAACGCTTCCACCCGGCACCTGCATGGTACGCAAGGTGGGGACGGACCGAGCTCGGTGGCCGCATCCTCGAGCGAATGGCGCGCCACGGGCTCGACGCGCGTGACGCACACCTCTGTGAAGCGAAGGACCAGGTACAGCTCAGCACCGATGCCGGCGCCGTCTGGATCGATGACCGCACCCTTGCAGCACACGACGAGGAGCTGGAGCGACTGTTCGCGTCGGTGGCGGCAGGCATCACCCAGGAGCGGATGGCCCGGCTGGCGGGATGGCGTCCGGGCAAGGAGCTGCCCCATTGGGCGGTGACGGTCAGCGATGTCGTCGTGCGACTCCTGCGCGAGAACAGCCAGAGCCCTGCGGCGCTGTGGAACACGGCCGTGAACATCGGTGACGACGGCTGGATCGATCGCCCTTCCCTCTGCGAGAATGTAGGAGGATATCCGAGCTACGACGCGCGGTCCGCGCTCCCGCTCGACTGCTACGTCGCGCGCTACAGCACCGGCATGCACTTTTCGTGGTGCGATGGCGACCTGAACTACCAGGAGTCTTGCGAGGGAGCGATGCTGACGCTGTCCACCGAACTGCTCAAGACGGACGAAGCCTCCACCGTCGTTGGCAAGCCGCTGAGCGAGGTGCTGGCGCTAGACAGCGACTTCGCACAGTTGCTCGGCAGCTACACCGTGATCGACGCGGTCGAGATGCCTGCCCATCCCGACTGCATCCGGCCGCAGCCGTGCCGTACGGAACTGCGCCTAGCCGTCCCGATGCGCACGCTGGAGGAGGTACCCGACGCCGTGTTGAGGCGCGTCGGCATCGACGTACCGGCAGCCGTCGAACGAGATCGTCCGCTATGGATACTGACGCCGGCCGAGACGCTGCTCCGCTACCGGCCACGGCGTGGTTGACCAAAGCCATGCCTAGACAGCACTGAGGGGAAGCCGTCCAACCTCTTCCTTCTGTTTATCCAACGAACACCGTTCGGAAGGATGAATAGAAGGAAGTAAGGTAACGCAAGGCTCCAGCCCACCATTGACAGCTGTCGTCAATGGTAAATGCGACGAGACGTTCTATAAACCGGCTGTATCGATTGGAGCATCTTGCGCTCCTGAGATAGTGCAGCTGGATGCATGACGACGAGCAGGCTCAGCGCAAGGGCGAAGGCTGGCCGATGCGGGCCATCACCGGCGACTATCGGGCGAGCCGCACGATGGCTCCATTGGCCAACGCGTCCGAGTATGTCGTCGAGGGCATGCTCCCGACCACCGGCGCCAGCGTATGGTTCGGCGAGGGCTCGGTCGGGAAGACGCAGCTGCTCATGTGGCTCGCCGCACATCTCGCCAGCGAGACGTCGACCGGTCCGGCCGAGTGGCTAGGCCGACCGATCCGGCGCCGAGGCCAGATCCTGGTCGTCTCGGCGGAGGACCTCGTCGAACATCTCGCCGCTCGCCTGGACACCATCCTCGAGGGGCTCCTCGCAGATCACCCTGGCCTCGATGCCGCCGCGGTCCGCGACCGCATCCACCTCCTGAGCTTCCTGAGCCTCAGCGACGAGGAGTTCAGGGGATCAAACCCGTCGCTGTTCCGACGCCGCAAGCCGCGCGGATGGCGTCCCTCCAAGACCCTCCGCCGGATCGAGGCGTTCGTGTCCGACTGGAACGCGACCCATCCGGCCGATCCCATCATCGGCGTGATCGTCGACTCCGCGGTGTCGCTGTCCGGCTTCGACCTCGGCAACGCCGAGGCGACCACGAACTTCCTGTTCCATCTCAACCGGGAGTCCCGGCGCCAGAACGTCTTCTGGGCGATCATCGGGCACGTCGTGAAGGCGGGCCGGACCGATGCCGGCGATCCCGAGGCCGGGGCGGTCAGCCGGCTGCGCGGCTCGGCCATGTGGTCGACGACGCCCCGGACCGTGGTCGAGGTACGCTTCCCGATGGCAGGCGAGGACGCGGATGCGCTGAAAGCGATCGAGCCCCGTCCTGATCGCCGGGAGATGATCTACGTGACGGTGGTCAAGGCCAACAACCGGGGCGCCGACTTCTCCCGGCGCGTGCTCCGTCGCCGCGACGAGCGCTATTTCGACGTCACCGAGGCCTTCCAGCGGGCGGTACGGGCGCAGCCCACGGACGAGGAGCGCATCCTCGCCGTGGCGGCGGTGATCCGGCGGCTTGCGGCCGCCAGGCCGGACGCGTCGATCGGACGACCCGAACTGACTGAGGCGGTGAAGACGGCAGGACGCAGCGTGCCGGCCCTGGCCGGCCTCAACCTAGTCGGGACCGCGCGTTCGCCCAACGCCCGGAGCCTGGCCGGCATACTGGCGGCTCTCAAGGACAGAGGGGAGATCGGCTACACGACGAGCGGTCCCATAACCCTCCTCATCGTCGAGGATGAACCTGGAGATGCCAAGCCCGAGCCAGGACCCGGCAAGCCGTGATACGCATCGGACTCCGATGATCCGCTGGGCGTAGAGGATGTCGAAGCGGGACATGGTGCAGCGAGACGGTCGCGGCGGATCGCCTCCGCCCAGGCGACCTGGCGGACACTCCCCGCGAGCAGCGGCAGCGAATGATCGCCCGGAGAGGGCCGCAACCGATCGGCTGGTGCCAACGTCGGCCACCTGAGGCACGCCGGACAATGCCGGCGCGCCAGCCTCTCCTCCTCCCGGTCCTGATCGACTCTCCGAACGCAGCCGGAGCTACCGGGCGCCGAAACCGGTCACCATGATCCCCACCGTCCGAAGCGCGATCAGCAGATCGAGCCAGAATGAGAAGAACTTGATGTAGTAGAAGTCGTAGTGGAGCTTGACGTGGACCGCGTCGAGGTCGGCGACATGGCCCTGGTTGACCTGCGCCCAGCCGGTGATGCCGGGACGGACGATATGGCGATAGCCGTAGAAGGGCAGCTCCTGCTCGTACCACGCGGAAAGCAGGACCGCCTCCGGACGAGGGCCGATCCAGCTCATCTCGCCGCGCAGGATGTTGACGAACTGCGGCAGCTCGTCGAGCCGCGAGCGGCGCAGGAAGCGCCCGACCCTGGTCACGCGCACGTCGCCGTCGCGGGTGATCGCCTGTTCGCGCGCGGCGTCGCCCTCGGCGGCCAGGGCGACGGTCATCGTGCGGAACTTGAGCATCTCGAACGGCACGCCGCGATAGCCCATCCGCTCCTGCCGGAACAGGATCGGCCCAGGAGAGCTGCGTCGAACCAGGAAGGCGATCAGGAACAGGAGCGGCACCAGGAGCGGCAGCAGCACGACCGTGGCGACGATGTCGATCGTCCGCTTGATCCCGCGATAGCCGAGGCCCGGGACTAGCGATCCGAAGCTGTTCTCGGACAGGTGCTCGATCTGGACGCGGCCGGTCAGGGACTCCCGAAGCTGCTTGGTGTGGTAGACCGGAATGCCCGAGATCGCCGCGTTGGCGAGCATCCGCTCCCACTCGGGGGAGTGCTGCGAGCGAAGGTCGGCCACGATCGCAGCGCCGGGGTCGTCGGGCACCGAGGGTTCCGCCAGTCGAATCCATTCGACCTGGGGCACGTCCCCGACGATCCCGGTGTTGCCGGTGGGGACGTAGTACATCCGCGCAGGCGCCGCGCGCTGGTCGAAGTAGCCGAGCAGGAAGGTCGTCGCGACCGATGCGACATAGCCGATCAGCAGCATCGATCCGCTGTAGCTGATGCGCGAGAAGAGCAGCGCCGCCGCAGCGATCCCGAACGTGGTCGAGAACGCCGGCAGGATGTAGCCGAAGGCACGCGCCCCCGGATAGATCGTCACGCGGCGGAACAGCAGGAGGGCCAGCACGGCCGCCACCAGCGAGATCGCCTGCGTGTTGGCGGTGCTCTCCTGCTTCTCGGAGAGACTGCCGAACGTGACGAGAGGCCCTAGGAGCGGAACCACATAGGCCGCCAGGCCGACCGCGACGAGTGGCTTCAGCAGCCGTACGTCGGCGTGGTTCGAGCGTGTACGTCGCCCATGATCGCCGGTGATAAGCAAGAATTTCCCCATCGCCGCGAACGCCGGCACTCGCCCGCATGCATACGGACCGGCAGAAACGTTACCCTGATCCTGATCAATTCCGCAAGGTCGAGAACATGATGGCATGAAAGCGTGCTTGAACGAAGGGTGGGAACTCTTCGCATGCAGCGTGGCCGTTCGTGTACGCCGTCGATGTGCTGCAATCACCTCTTGGGGGGGAGCCGAAGCTGCTGGTGATTTCGATTTGCCTATGGCGATTTCGCCGCTAGCTCGGAACACATGACGTCACCCAATCGATCGATCCGGAAAGAGGCAAGGAAGCGTGTCCTGCTTCAGCACGCACTGCGCGTGAATTGAGCTCCTTCCGTAATAGCGCCGCTTCTGTGCTTCTTCGGGCACGGTTCATCGCTGCTGGCATGGACGAGGAGGATGCACGGCAGGCATATCTCGATCAGCTGGACGGCTTAGTCGACATCGCGTTCCTCCAGCCCTTCACGGCTGAACTCGAAACGTACGCCTTGGGAGCCTTCTCGGCATGCGTCCTCACCACCAGCGCTCTGCGGTCGGTACGCACCGCGGAACGGATAGCGCAGGACCAGTACGATCTGATCTGCATCCAGTACGCGGCCGTCGGCTATGCGACCGGCGATGCAGACGGTCAGCCGGTGGAGAGCACGCCTGGCACCGTCCTGATCCTCGACTATGGGCGGCCCTTCTCGATCATCGACACCGAACCGCGCACCGTAGTCAACGTCACCATCCCGCGGACGGCATTCCCTGGATGGCGGCAACCGCACGCCGATTGGCACGGCGTGGTGCTCACAGACAGTGCCGCCGGCCTGCTGGCGGGGTTCATGAGGGAACTGAGCGTTCACCTTCCGACATCATCCGCCGAAAGCGGGCCGGTTCTGGCAGGCGCCTTCATCGCCTTGCTCACCGCAGCGCTTGGAAGCGGCAATGCGATCACATGACTCATCCGTTCGATGGAGCCGCTACTTAGCCGAGTGGAAGCAAGCCGCGAAGACGGGTCGCGGAGAACCGTCAGCCGGGGTCGCCCATCTGCACGATCTGGCGGACCGCATGGCCCGCGTGTAGAGCGTCAAACCCTTCGTTGATGTCGGCAAGCGTCAGATGGCCGCTGACAAGCCGGTCCACCGGCAGGCGTCCGGCACGGTAGAGCGCGACGTAGCGCGGGATGTCGCGCGCAGGCACGCAGGAGCCGATATAGCTGCCCTTCAACGTCCGCTCCTCGGCGACCAGCGCGGCGACGTCGACCGGCAGCGCAGCGCCCGCGGGCGGCAGCCCGGCGGTGACGGTGACGCCCCCGCGCCGGGTCATCGCCATCGCGGCCGAGAGTGCTCCCACCGAACCCGCCATCTCCAGCACCACGTCGCAGCCGCCCGCGGTGATCGCTCGCACCGCCTCGGCGGCGTCCGGCCCTGCCATGACGGTTCCGGTTGCACCGAGCGCGCGGGCGAGCGCCAGCTTTTCGGGCAGGAGGTCGATTGCGATCACCTGCGCCGCGCCTGCCGCCAGTGCCCCGAGCACCGCGGCCAGCCCGACCCCGCCCAGGCCTACCACCGCGACGGTCTGTCCGGCGCGCACGCCGGCGGTGTTCACCGCCGCGCCGACCCCGGTCAGCACCGCGCATCCGAACAGCGCCGCCTCCTCCAGCGGAAGGTCGTGTGCGACCTTCACCAACGACCGGCGCGAGACCACCGCATGGGTGGCAAAGGCCGAGCAGCCGAGATGGTGGTGGATGGCCCCGCCGTTCGCATCGCGTAGCCGTGCCCCGCCGCCCAGCAGCACCCCTGCCCCGTTGGCGACCGCGCCGGGTCCGCACAAGGCGGGTCGTCCTTCGGCGCAAGGCAGGCAGTGGCCGCAGCTCGGCATGAACACCATCACGACATGGTCGCCAACCGCGAGGGCGTCGACCTCGCACGCGTCGCCGCCGGGCCCCAGCGCTTCGACGATCCCCGCTGCTTCGTGCCCCAACGCCATCGGCAACGGACGAGGCCTGTCACCGTTGATGACCGACAGGTCGGAATGGCAGAGCCCCGCCGCGACGATCCGAACCAGCACCTCGCCCGGTCCAGGCGGATCGAGCTCGATGCTCTCGATCCGCAACGGCCGACTGGAGGCATAGGGGTGCGTCAGGCTGCTTTGGCGGAGGATGGCGGCGCTGATCTTCATTGCACGATCCTTACGGGATCACCGCGTTCGCGCCAGCGCGGTGGATGCACGTTGCTCGTCATGTCTACAGTCGATTTTGCAATGCAGGCGAGATCCGAAGATTGGCCGAGACGCACGATGATCGATGCCGCCCCGCCCCGCC
>Ga0182210_1000003_pt1 | contig 61618 bp, 81 predicted proteins | sample G5R1MG_19_FD_129670 | JGI IMG/M metagenome (GOLD analysis project Ga0182210, IMG submission 129670) | Switchgrass phyllosphere microbial communities from Michigan, USA - G5R1_MAIN_03OCT2016_LD1 MG | ecosystem: Host-associated > Plants > Phyllosphere > Phylloplane/Leaf | place: USA: Michigan... | reverse complement strand
CTTCTACACCAGATCAATCTTGTAACAAGCATTTTCCGCATCTTGCACCATGCTATCTTCTGCAGATATGATTCGAAACATCAACTCTTGGTTCAATGTCTCAATCTTGCCCACCTTCACTGCATTGTCATACTGATCCTTCACATACTTATAAGTAAAGCGATCCGGCCAACTTCCCCTGAAATCTTCCTCTGCACAAGGAAACACTTCACACACAGGGAACACATTGACTGCCCATGCACCAGATTCCACTGCCTTATACAAAGGATCCTTGGCATTGAATGGTGTACCAGACCAGATGATCAGGTTCTTCGTGGGATGAAGCGCATAGTTCACAGCCTTATAGACTGTATCTTCCACAGCAGCAATCACAGTGGCAGAACGTGCATCCTCATCGCTAATTAAGTCATCAAGTACCGCCAACTGTGGACGAGTACCTAGTTCCTTGGCTCCACGAACACCAGTCTTCGCACCATACCCCTTCACAATGAAGACATGACCATCTGCATTCTCAAACTCCCATCGAATGTCCGTGAACTTCGACTTAGGCACATACATCTTCAAGAAGTCTGAGTTCTCCCATCGATACTCCAAGTTCTTGCGCATGTTCTTCACCCCGTTCTCAATGGAGTCAGACACATACAACGCAAGATTAATCATCCTGAAACCAGGAAGATTCCCATAAGTAGCGATATACAAGAACAAATACTCAGCCATCACGGTAGTCTTTGCAACTCCACGATGACACAAGTTAATAATCTTGGTTCCTCCCTCAGTAATGGTGTCCAGCATCCTGAAATGCACCACAGGAGTCTTATGTTCCTCCCCCTGTGTGCCATTCACCATCTTGATGAAGTTCACGAAACCAAGAGCAAACTCTGAAGGCACATAGTTCGGATCAACCTTGTAATCCGTACTATTCAAGTAGTCTTCAACACTCTTAGGACTGAACAGTTCTAGCTCATTCATACATTAAATCCTGTCCATCCCTTGAATGGTTTCACTCTCTGTGCTGGAACCCTGGGACTTGCACCATAGTTCGCCATTGCATAGTAGCCATTGCTGCCCAATGCACTCTCCATATTCGGCAACGGAATATAAGACCCCTGCGCTACAACTGCAGGTTGTACCTCCTGCTGACCCAGAGCCGCATTGAACTTGGCCCAGTCATCCATCGCATAGGAACCGCCCTTCAAAGCCATCACAGGCTCCCTAAGCGCCTCCTCAGGCAATGCCCCACCCTTGGGCATGTCGGGCAAATCAATCGCTTGTGGAGCCTCTACGGCCTTCTCAGTAGGTGCCTTGGATCCATTCACCCTGGATGCGACCTGCTGACCATATTGAAGCGTGTTCGGGGCATTGGGATTTCGTGGATCAGCCACAGCAATCCCCTGCTTGGCCTTCTGTAAACCGCCAGGACCACCGTAATACCCCGCACCAATGAGTGCAGGATCACCACCAGCCATCTTGTCCAGCTTCTTGATGTAGCGGATTCCTGCTCTGGCGTTGTGTTCAGGATCCTTGATGTCCCAATCTTTATCCGCCACTTCAGCAAATGTTGTGGGAATGACCTGCATCCCACCTACAGCCCCTGCATTAGAGGTCTTTGTGTTCCTTCCTCGACCACTTTCCTGGCTATAGATGCTCCAAGCAACATCTGCCAGCTTTCCCGTGACACCTTCCTTCTCAAGTGCCACAGCAAAGGGATTCTTCACAGTAGTGTTCATTACTATTCCTATACAAACCAAGCAAGTACTTTCATGGAGTTTACTTGGTTTGCACGGAATCCTTACATCCCTTCGGTGAGCCTTTCAAAACGAACAAGGAACACCAGCACTGCAATGAACAGACCCCCATCCCTGCAATACATAGAGGCAAAGCCTCCAAGCAACAATGCAGGAATCAAGGCCCTTACAGCACAAAACGACATCGCAAACAGGTTAAGCACGAGGCTACCTCCTAAATAAGAGGAAACCAAGAAAGAAAGCTTACTTAACCTTGGTTTCCACATCTATAACATCTCTGCTATCAGCAACAACCTTCATATGAGCAATATCCAGGGCACTGGATGAACCAGATTGAATAGCCAACCGTTGTTGTGCTACCAATTGCTGTGTTGCTTCGCGCAATGCTGCGATAGAACTGTCTTCCTTAGCAGAGATCTCCAATTCAACCTTCTTGGTTTCAGGCATCTTCAACTGAGTCAAGAGACTATTGGCTGCATCCGTTCTGACCTTCTCACTCTTAGCAGTCAACATCAATTCAGCTTGCACATTGAGTGCCTTCTGATAAAGATCTTGATTGAGCACATGTACAGGTACAAGTGTCTGAGCAAAGATCAAGTTAACCAACTTACTGCCATTGTATGCACCTACATAAGATGCAATGTCTTTGGCAGAAGTACCGTTCTGGATGTATCTAGCGTATTTATCTGGGAAAGTCTTGGTGAAAGCTTGGATGTTGCTATCTCCCAGTAGCTTATGGCTCACATACTTAACCGCAGATACATAGCTATCGATTTTAAACCGACCGTCACTCATGACGCTCGTGTATGAGAGCAGGTTGTCTCTATAGACCTCATACATATCAGGATCAGATAACGTCTGATTGACAAGATCGATGACCTGTTGATCTACATTCTTTGAGACTTTTGCAGGTAGAGCGCGCTGAAAGACTTCAATAGTGAGAGGAGCAAGAGCAGACATAGGATATAGGGAGGATATGGTAGATGCCCAGGATTAGAGCATAGTTTTATGCAATATTTTTTGAGAGTGTAGAGAGAAGAAAGTGTTACTGCAGGGTTTTGGGAAAAGTTGTAGTGAAGTATGAGAGTAGGACTATCACCTCAACCTCAACTCAACCCGACTACCCCCCCGGTACTTCGTCATATATCCACTGCTGTGACCCTACCCCACCTTCATAGTGTGTACGCAATGTGATGTTGTTCTTCGTATGTACTGTGCTTCGCACTCACTGTGGCAATAGTGCCGTGTATATACATGGGATTAACCATGCATCCCATCACTCTCTTAAGGATATTCAACATGCTCAAGGCTATCGCTCCCTTCATCACCATGATCAACCAAGGCTGTGAGGCTATCACCACGCTGTTCAGTGCAGCTAACAAGGGTGCTAAGGCTATCGAGTCTCTGGCTACCGTAGCAGAGCAATCTGCTGGTGCATTCGCTGATCAAAGCAAGGCTGATCGTGACATCAAGGTCTCCAAGATGAACATGGCTCGTGCAAAGGCTCTGTCTCTGGAACAGAAGACCATCGAAGCGGCTTAAGCTGCTCTACTTAATTTACTCTACGGAGTAGGTTAGGTTTTTTTCTACACAACACAACACTCATACACTGAGAGATAGTCAGTTATTAGATAGAAAGAGAGTAAAGCTTTGCTCATATGCTGAGGAATAGAGCAAAAGTGAAGAGAGATGAGTAAATGCTCATGTTTACTCCCTAACCATTCCTCCTATCCCGTACTTCGTACTATCCCTGGATACCGATACAAGGACGATATCCTAACTATCTGTGTCTTTCTGTTACCTCAACACTTCTCTGAAAGTTCTCATGAACACCTCTGACACTTCTACCGACTTCTATGTCCTCTCCTATGAAGAGATGGAACACAACATCGAAGTCTCTCTACTCGCTGCTGCGCAAGCAGATGCGCTCTACATTGCTGGATGCATGACTGCTCTGGCAATCATCGACAACAACATTCGTTCACTCTAAGGATCAATCATGTTCACTATTGACAATCTTGCTGATGCATTTCTCTATGATGCTGAATTCTTCTTCGCTAGAGGAAAATATGACATGGAGATTCAGCACAACCTTAAGCAGTTCACTGCTGTTAATGCATTTGGTTGGGAAGAATATGCAACCGACGAAGCTGACTCGTGGTTCTGTCTCCTGGTGCGTGAAGCACTGATGGAGATTGAAGAGACTCGTGAAGCTCTATTGCTTGATGCAATGTGGTGGTTCAATCCGCTTATTGTTCAAAATAGTGTTCCAAATCATCTTGCAATGGCTGGACTAGGTACTGAATGGGGCTGGGAATACGCAGAAGGAAGAATTACAGAAATGTGGTTCAGTCTTCTGATCCGTGAAGCCATCAATCCTCTCTGATCATGTCCATCTATTACACATTCAAGGAACGTAATGTTCCTACTCAATCCATTGGCGCTGCACACTGTATTGCTAATCGTGCTTTGCACGATAAAGGAGGTTCTTACCTTCGCATGAACTGTGTGAATCCGTTGTACTGGGAATATCCTCTGACAATGGAAGAACAAAACAAGATGATTGAGCAATTGATCATCGATCGTGAGGTCTTTGTTAAGGCCTATTAATGGGCCAATTTAACTTGTAACAAGGAGTATCGTGTAATGTATATGTTAACTTATGAAATGCCCAATGGTGCTGTGGTGTGGAACATCTGTAAAAGGTATCCACAACCATTTGTGCCTCATGAAGCCAAGAGGGCAACGATCTCCTTCATTGGAGATATCACTGAGGAACAAGCTACCGACCTGTTCATGGAAGGCAAGCTGCAGCCTCACAAGGGATATGGAATCAACTACTCGGAGAGAAAGCAATGACTGATCTGTATCGCAGATTCAAAGGCTACATGTCTCAGTTCCCTGAGCGTTGGCCTGCATTGGGTGTGATCGTCTGTGCAGTAGCAACAGGCGTGATGATGGCTTGGAGAGGTTGAAATACCGAATACCGTGCTTCGCACTATCCGTGGATGCATCAATGGTGGTGTGTCTTATTTATATGTTCTTATTTAAGAGGTGAATCAAATGGCTCGTAATGTTGGAAATGCTGCTGCTCAATCGAACGCTGGCAAGGGTGCTGCTGGCAATACCGCTGGCTATGAGAAGGGTTCGGGCTACCTGAACTTCTATCTCAAGGATCGTTCGGGTGCGAAGATCAAGCTGGGTTACCTGGCGCTGGTGGACAGCAATGAGCGTCAGAAGAAGCTCGTGGAATGGCTGAAGGCTGATCCTGCCAATGTGGAAACGTTGGCTGCGAAGCTGATCGTGGAATTCAATGCACCTGCCACCGGCGAGGCTGCTGAGTTCGACATGGACTGAGTTGGGGTTGGATGAATGCCTGCACATACCTTCGGGTGTGTGCAGGTTTTTTTATGCCCAAGTGGATAAGGCAGTCATTAGCAAAGACAGCAAAACTCAAGCGCACATCCGTGCGCTTCTATAAACCAGTCCTTCTAAGCAAAGAAAGAGATAGACAGACATGACGTTACGCAGATCTCAGTTCATTCGTTCATATGGAAAGAACCATGTGTACAACGACGATTGTCTTCAATGCGGTGCATTGATTGGCAACTATGGCAGCTATGCCAGCCATCCTTACTGCACAGGTTGTGCAGACAGCCAGAAGAAACTGAAAGAACTTATGAAGAAAGCTTTTGGAACTAAAGATGGCAAGCAAACAATTTAAACAAACCAGTAAAGAACAGTTCATCAATACTGAAGGCTTCACTATCTCCAGAGATGATGAAGATCCTGAGTATTGGGGACTGTGGGTACTCAGGTATCCAGGTGGTAAGGTCATCGACACTGATATCTATAGTGTCGATCTGATCAACAAACATGGAATTGAGTTGATATATGAGCAAGATAATCATATTTCTACCTGATCAGACACATTATGAGGTGAAAAAGCTAGAGAACCCAAAAAATCTCCCTTTTGGTACTTATATCTATAGAAGATATGAAAGTATGGGGGTAGATGAATGGTTCTTGATTCAAGATGCACATGCTTGGGTAAGAACTGTTAAGTCTGAAAATGTTCCTCAATGGATTCAAATGACTATGTTGTTATTGAAGTGATCTATGGCTAATAAACGATTGGCTTTCATAGCTGAAGGCGAGTATGAAGAAATACCTACAGATAAAGATCCATCCTATTATCCAGTAGGCAGCTATCTATATGGAGAAGTAGGACCATCTCATCAATGGTTCATAGTAAATAAAACAATGGGCAATAACTTGTATGCCATTACAGATGAAGAAGTTCCTAGGTGGGCAAGGATGGCTTTATTGATCTTTTCTTGAGATAAACGTGCTTCGCACTGTCTGTGGTGTATTAACTTTACAAGGAGTCCAACATGGACACGATCAAGCAGATTGCTATGCAAGAGATGAACGAAATGCGCTTCAACAGGAAGCACATTGACGTGAAGATTCGCCATGCGATTGAAACCAATGAAGAGAACATGGAAAAGGTTCTCCATGGTGTGGAGTTGATTGAGGAATACATGGGCTCTGAGTACTACGCTTCGAAGAATGAGCGTGTGTCTCAGTTGAAGGTGTTGGACATCAAGGAATTGGTGACTGACATTTTCGTGGGTATTGCCTATGTGCAGCGGGCTGAGTTGTTTACCTCGGTGACTGCCAAGCTTGCAAGCAGGCTGGGGTTCAATGATCGGGTTGCAGCCATCCTTACGGTGGCTGAAATGCTCGCTGTGCTGTGCGATACCGATGCATTCGACATTAACAAGGTGTCCAAGCAAGCCAGCTTGATGGTGATTTCAAGGCTGTATATGCCTGAGAACTTGCTCGAATTCATCAGGAACAGTGAGTATCTGCCTCCGATGGTGTGTGAACCATTGGAACTGACTCACAACTATTCCAGTGGATACCTCACTCACAATGATTCATTGATCCTTGGATCTGGGAATCATCATGATGGAGACATCTGTTTGGATGTTCTGAACAAGATGAACAAGGTAGCTCTGCGGATTGATACGGATTTCGTATCTAGCTTCGAAGAGGAACCTACATTCGAGTTTGAAACACCTGAGCAGCATCAGAACTGGATTAACTTCAAGCGTCAAAGCTATGAGTTCTACATGCTAATGGTGGAGCAAGGCAACAAGTTCTATCTGACTCACAAGAACGACAAGAGAGGCCGTATCTACGCTTCAGGCTATCACATCACCACGCAAGGTACTGGCTTCAAGAAAGCCATGCTGGAACTGGCTAATGAAGAGATCGTGGATGGTGTGCCGTGAACCAATCTGATGAAGGTGAATACATCTATTGGGATGGTGAACAAGCTGTTGAAACAGAGGATGTTCATGAAGCTATCAAGGGCCTGTTTGTCATAGATCTTGGCTTCAAGCGGCCAGATATGAGATATGGAAACTGGAAGACAGAAGGCGGTTGGACTCATGTGCCATTCGATGACTTCCCTGTGGAGTTTCGAATGGCACTTCTTATTTTGGGGATCACATGAGATATCTTTATTGGCTTGAAGGAAGAATGCATAAAACAATTGCATTGCCAGATACAACACCTTATGTTGATCTTGCATTTGAAGATCCTGAGGGGAGGTATGGGTTCTGGAAAGAAAATGCTGTATGGAACCATGTACCTTTGGAAGACTTCCCTAAAGACTTCCAACTAGCACTGTTATTTTTAGGAACCGACGAATGAAATTACATCCAATGTCCTATTACTGGGATGGAAGCCAAGTCATTGAAGTAGATCAGATAATTGGCCCTGAAAGATTCAACATGCAATGTGTTGATACCGCGGTTACTCTTGCTGAATACAGGTATGGAATATATGAACAAACTGGACCAATCATTGAATGGGTTCACATTCCATTTGAACAATTATCACCAGAGTTCAGAATGTCTCTTTTATTGATGGGAGTGCAATGATGATCTATGGATATATGTGGAAGAACAACCAAGTTGTTGAACTGACTTGCAAGATCTTTGTATCTGATGCCACACGAAATAAATGGGGAGACCATCTCATGGTGGATATAGGCCGACAAGCTCCTGATGAACGTTATGGAATGTTTAAGGAGATGGACTATATAAATGGGCGTTTTGAACTTGGTTGGAAACATGTTCCATTTGAACAGTTCCCTGCTGAGTTCCGCATGTCTTTACTACTGTTAGGAATCACATGAGAGACAACAATGAAACTAACCAATACTTCTGGAAAGACTCTCAAGTTGTGGATGTAAGTTGGGAAGACTTTCTTGAAAACGACAATCAATACCTAAATTGTTTTTGTATTGATAACTTTTTTGAACAAGGACACTTATCAAGATACGGTGTTTACGAAGCCAAGCATCAACAAGAGGATGTTCAAAATAAGTGGGTCAGTGTGCCTTTTGAGGACTTTCCTCATGATTTCAGAATGGCACTTTTGTTGTTAGGAATCACATGATTGAAACCAGAAACATATTCTATGTTTGGAGAAACAACCAAGTAGAAGAAGTCGAAAGGGACTTAGACCATGTTCAAAGCATTCGATCACTGTATTGTGTTGATGCAAACTGTGAGAAGACTTCTAATAGGTATGGAATCTTCTATCCAACTGCTAATAGATACTGGATGCACGTTCCACTGGAAAACTTTCCAGTAGATTTCAGAATGGCATTACTTATCTTAGGAGTTCAATAATGATCAACGGTATCTTGTATTACTGGAAAGATGATCAGATGCATGAGTTTGCATATCAATGCGGAGATGATGCATCTGCAGAGATCAAGAAAACAGATCCTGTCGTGGATTGTTTCTGCTATGACGCAGGAATGGCTCATAAAAGGACTTCTGGCTGGACAGAAGGAATGTATGTATTCAAGCATCCTGAATATAGAAAACAGTTGGATGCTGATGAGCTTAGTGAATTGGATCCTCATTCTTACTGGGTACATATTCCAATGTATCAGTTTCCTGCTGGTTTTCGAATGGCTTTAATGCTACTGGGGGTTAAATGAGAGACATATATGATAGATATCCTATATACATTTGGGATAACGGTCAGGTAGTTGAGACTACTTGGGGAAATGTATTTCCTACCCATCTTAGAAACAAGTATCTCCTAGATACTTCAGATGATTCCTCTGAACTTCGTTATGGAATGATGGAAACATTGCCACATAAAGAAGGGGACTATGTAGGTGGGTGGAAATCCATTCCTTTCGAACAATTTCCATCTGACTTTCGAATGGCTCTATTAATCATGGGGATTCAATGATGATTGACGTCACGCCAAACACAAGATTCGTGTGTATGGATCCTGAAACCAAGGAACTCTTCACTGTTGCTGAAGGGCATGGAATGCCTGAGAAGGCATGCTATATCTATGATTAGATAAAAGAATCAAAGGTAAGTCCCGAAAGGGGTCGTTGGTTTCATCAACAACTAACTGAAAGACTCAAATGGATCAGAGATGCAAACATTCCTGATGAAGATCTTGGCTATTTCAAGATGAAGATGATGCTCATGGGTGTCAAACCAAAGGAATAACATGAAGGAATGCACCATCTTCTATGCAGGACTGCTCTATGAAGAAATAGATCTTCAATATCTACGCTTTCCAAGTCTTCCTGATGGGTGCTATTTGTTCTACAGGGATAGAACTCCTTCCTCTGGAAGCTGGTTTACATGGACAAGGAACAACCTCTGTCAGCTTGACTTAGAAGATGTTCCTAAAGAACTTCAAATGATGGTCTTAATCATGGGGTAAATATATGACATGGAAATATCAAAAACGACAGTATTGGAATCCAGATGGAACATCTACTGTCTCTTCTTGGCAAACTAGTGATTTGAATGATGTTTACTACCGAAACATCTTCAAAGAATGGGTGTACAAGAAAAACACGAGTGTAGTTCTTATAAATGAGAGTGATCTCCCTCAACCCATTCAAATGGCTTTACTTATAACTGGAGAATTAGATGAAGATTAACTACTCAAAGCTGCCTCAATGGCAAAGTGTTCAGTGCTACTACTTCAAGAGAGATGGCACATTGCTTCAGGTCAATGTGGATCCACTGATTGAATGCTACGAATACACAGTGGATGTAGCAGGAAACCAGCAATGGAAGTGGATCAGGAAGAATGGTAAAGCCTACAACATGAAGGATGACAACATTCCCAGGGCTATCCGCATAGCAATGATGATTGTCAGGTGATGTTATGTCATTCGATGTTATTCACATCAATAAGGATGGTACAGAAGCCGTAGAAGATAATACAGGAAGAATGTTGAACTGTTATTGCAGAATAAGAAGAAAAGAAGTAACTATATGGTATTGGCTCCCTGAAGATAACAATGATTTGTCAATACAAGATGAAAATAATATTCCTGAACTTGTTCGTGTGGCTGCACTAATACTGACGCCTAAATACTATATCAATGGATGAAAGGTATATATGCACGATGAACGATACATAGATCTTCCTATTGACGATACTGATCCAGATAATCATGAAAAACACACAGTTCTAAGAATATTTGGAACACCCAATGTTGTTTATGGATTTGATGGTTCTGTCATAGAGATCCCAGATAAACTGCAAGATACCCTGTTAACTAATTGCTATATCCATGCAATGCTGGAATTTTGGTGGAAAGTGGATTCAAATGGCTATTCAAAGTTCATCTTCAGACCTAACAGCACAGTATTGATGGCCTCATTGATACATGAACGATCATGACTCTATGGATCAATGCTGATGGTTCCATGGCACAACCTGATGATCAAGGATGGTACAGAGATTGCTATTTCTGTGTCGATTCCACTAGGTTCTACTTCCTTAATAAAGAAGGTAATCTAGTGTATATCTATGACTCAGAAATACCTGCTGCTGTGAAGATGGCTGCTCTTATCTTGAAAGAAACATGAAATACTTCATATTTCTAGAAAGTGGAGAGTATCTAGACATAGCTGCTGATGAAGCCATGAATACATACCCAGACTACTGGGAATATGACGGTGACTGGTGGCATTGGGTAAATGAAGATCCTGTCTACATACCTTTTGGAGAAGAAAACGAACTAGTCCCTCCTGCTGTTCTCATGGCTTATCTGTTGTTGAAGTAACCACGGCGTTCCGCCTTTCCCTGGATCATTAACTTAATAGGAGAACAATATGTTCAAGACTTACACTGGCTTTGAGTATTTGCTGATTGATGCTGCCAATGCCTATGGCTTGGACAAGAAAGAGTTCGAAGATCGCATTCAATGGGGTCGAGACAACATTGATGTGCTGGAATCCTTCAGTGCAGGCGTCAAGCTGAAGGATCGTCCGCTGTATGTGAAGGCTGTCGGAGCCATCCGTAAAGCCCAACAGAAGCTCCCTACAGGCCATTTGGTGGGTGTGGATGGTGCATGCTCGGGAATGCAGGTTATGAGCGTTCTGACGGGCTGTGAGAGCGGTGCCAGGGCTACTGGCATGGTGGATCCGAATAAGCGTGCAGACGCCTATACGGAGGTCACAGATGCCATGCGCAGGCTCCTGGGTGGACTGGCTGCCGTGAAGCGTGATGACGCCAAGCAGGCTGTCATGACGGTGCTCTATGGCTCCAAGGCAGAGCCGAAGAAGCTGTTTGGTGAAGGTACGCCTGAACTGAATGCTTTCTATCAGGCTGTGCATGAAGTAGCACCTGGAGCATGGGAACTGCTGCAGATTCTTCTGGAAAGCTGGCAAGCATGGGCACTAAGCCATGAATGGAAGCTGCCTGATGGCTACGATGCCAAGGTGAAGGTGATGAACAAGCGTCAAGTGCGCTTGGAAGTGGATGAACTGGACCACAGCACATTCACTTATGAGTTCTATGAGAATGAAGGACAGGAGAAGGGTCTGAGCAATGCAGCCAATGTGGTGCATTCGGTCGATGGTTATGTGCTGAGAACCATGCATCGTCGTTGCAACTATGATCTGAAAATGATCATGAATGCATATGCTGTGGTGCAAAGCGAGATTCGTGCTCGTATTATGGGCACTGATCAAGCTGTTCAAACCATTGATGAGAAGGTCAGCTACTACATTCAACAATACAACCGTTCTACGGTTGCTGATGTGGTGATTGCACCCTATCTGAATGGAGTGAATGTGGCTCAGTTGTCTGATAAGCATCTGGAGAAGCTGGCTTCGATCATGCAATCCATGCTGCAGCACAAGCCATTCGAACTCGTCACTATTCATGATGAGTTCAAGGCTCATGCGAACAACATCAACTGGGTTCGCTATCACTACAAGGAAATCATGGCTGATCTGGCGGATAGCAATCTGCTGGACGACCTGATCACTCAGATCACGGGCACTCCATTCAAGTTTGACAAGTTCATTGACAATCTTGGTGACAAGATCCGTGAAAGCAACTATGCACTCTGCTGATTGAGCGCGCCCTCCGGGCGCTTCATCGAACAGGCTCCGTATCCGAAAGGATACGGGGCTATTTTTTTATTAGGAAACAAGAATGAGATTTAAAGAATTGCTCATGCATTTGATTGCATGGCCCGTCATATTGATTTGCGCACTCTTCTATTGGATCTGGTGCTTGGTTTCATGGCTTCTGTTCTTCCCTTTGAAGTTCGCCATGTTTGTGGTATATGCCGTCTGCATGATCTCTGCAGCCCGGTACAAGAGGTCTTCTCGACCTCCCAAGTAGAAGTCTGGAGAAGTCTCAGCAGACTTCTAAAACTTCTCAAACCGATATCCTAACTTTTCAAAAAGTCGATTTTTGACTATGTATGGCCTATACCCTAACTCATTATGGTGAAGCGATGACTCAACGCATGTCCTCCCATGAGTGGATCCGCTTCCTGGAGAACCTTCCTCACATGACTCTACAAGAGTACAAGATGAAGGAGCTACTTACAGGAGAGAAGGCACGTAATCTGTACTTTGTATCGGAAGATACTGACTTAAGTACAAAGGAAGTGCTTAGAACACAGATGTTTGGTAGTGTTTTGTACGTAATACCTACTGCACCGCATATACCTCAATATAGGGACACTTCTTGTGTCATTACAGACAGGTTTTCTGACATTCAAGAGTTAGAACAACGTGTTGGTGCTAAGTATGTGATAGATACCTTGGTTGCCATGGCAGCAATGGTGCAAATAGAACTTGCACACCTTGGTGTTCAAAGTATAAAGGCAATTGAACGTGGACATTGAAACACCCACACACTCTGAGAGATGGATCGACTACTCTACCTGGAGAATGGAAGTTCTCCTGAATGGAGAGGAGTTTGATCATGTAGTTGTGCCTAATATTGATGTTAGAACCCACGAAGGACTGAGACGTGTTCAGTTTCTGGTTTCAGATACCAAAATTAAAGGTTTTGGTTTTCATAATGGTTTGATGGTTAGAGAATTCAAACCAGAATGGGAAGAACACATCAAACATCGTATCTATATACGTGATGTATTTGACAGTCCTGAACAGTTAGGTGAAAAGCTTGGTTGCGGCTACTGGCCTATGCCTGAAATCAGCATAAGGCAGTATGTTTCTGATAGCTACGGCAGTATTGCAACTGGAAAGAAGAAAGCACGCTACAAGAACGATCAACTCCCATATCACAAACGAAAGTAAACCAAATGACAAAGAAAACCATTCCCTCTGAAACAAAAGCTCGCATTGGTAAGCTTCATGCCACTGGCAAGTTCACCAACAAGGATCTTGCTGATGCTTACAAGATCTCTGAACGTTCTGTTCGGAGGATCTTGGAAGAACAGAGTATTCATCCCATCCATCTACGCATGACTGTGGAAAATGCCAAGATGATTGCTGTGGTGAAGAAGTACAGGCTGACAGCCAAGAAGCTTGCTGATGTGCTCGCTACTCCTGCACTCACTCCTGAGAATGTGCAAAGGTATCTGGATAGCTGCACTCAGGAAGAACTTGCAAGACATTTCTATACCAGTGGTTTGGTTATCCTGGCAAAAATTGCAGGACAAGTCAGCCAACAACACAAGGAAGCAAAGAATAATGAACCCATCATCCGTCCCATCGACATCATCCACCGTTAAAGCAGAAGATCCGCCCATCCGGGCGGTGAATAAGGGTACTGACAAGAGTTTGTATCCTACCCTCGGCAACTTAGATGAAGCTATTCAGTATGCTGAGACTCAGTTGCCCATTGTCTCTCGAAACCAGTTGGTTTCAGTTCTATCAACCATCCACAACACAGTTAAAGGATAGTCATGTCCGATTTTCAAGTATTTTCTATTCAAGTCCATCAACAGTTCAACGCAATGCAAGAGCATACGTTGTTCAGGACTCTCTCAGGTGATGAACTCTGGGATATATATCTGAAGTCGTTTCCTGAAGGCACCAATCCCATCTTTCGTGAGCGTACTGAGCATGATTGCTCGTGCTGCAGGAACTTCGTGAAGAACATCGGTGGTCTGGTTGCCATTGTTGATGGTCAACGAATCACTGTTTGGGATCAGATGAAAGGTCTTCAGTATCCTTACAACTTGGTGGCTGCTCGTATGAGCATCTTTGTTGAAGAAGCGCCCATCACTGCACTCTTCAAAACCAAGGAAGACAAGTACGGTGCAATGTTCAATCTGGAGCGTCTTGAAGATGGTCAGATGAAGCGTTGGAATCACTTCCATGCACAAGTTGCACCAAAGCATCGTACCAATGAAGTTGGTACTGAAATGGGTGCTTATGCATCTGATGTGCAGGTATTTCGTCGTGGTTTGACGGAGATTCCCGATTCAGTGGTGACTGATGTCAGCAACTTGATCGCTGAGAATGCCATCTACCGTGGAGCCGAGCACGCTTCATCCGTCAGGTCGTTCCAAGACCTTAAGAAAAAATATGCTGCTCTGACTTCGAATGGTGAAGACTTCGTCTGGAGCCATGCCCGTGATGCAGGGGCACGAATCCGAAACACTGCCATCGGTACGCTGCTGGTGGATCTCTCCGAAGGCAAGAGCCTGGAGGCTGCTGTGGGCTCGTTTGAGGCCAAGGTGGCACCGCAGAACTACAAGCGTACCACGGCGCTGGTAACCCCGTCCATGGTCAAGGCTGCGCTCAAGCAGATCCAAGACCTGGGGCTGGAGGATTCCCTGGATCGTCGGTTCGCTACCATGAGCGATGTGACCCTCAACAACGTCCTCTGGGTGGATCGTGGCTCCCGTGGGAAGCTGCGCAGTGCCGGTGCTCTGGGTGTTCTTGAATCCATGAGTGAAGCCAAGGTCAAGACTACGGGTGTTGAACAGAAGATGAAGCTGGAAGAGTTCATGAAGACTGTTGCTCCTGTGGCAGAGTCCATTGAACTCATGATGAAGAATGGTCTTCAGTCGAACTTGGTTTCGTTGACGGCTCCGATTCATCTGGATCCACAAGATCCATCCAAGCTGTTCAAGTGGGGCAATGACTTCGGTTGGAGCTACCATGGCAACATTGCTGACTCATTCATGCGTCAACAAGTGCAAGCTCGTGGTGGTTCTGTCGGTGGTGTGCTGCGTTTCACTCATTCATGGAACCATGAAGATCGACGCAATGCCTCTCTGATGGATCTTCATGTGTTCATGCCGGGAAGTGGTGTTGCTGTGGAGAGCAAGCCTGGAGACTCCTATGGTTCGGCTGAACGAGTGGGATGGAATCATCGGAAGCACTATGCTTCTGGTGGTATTCAAGACGTGGATTACACGGCTGAAGCTCCTCGTGGGTACATTCCTGTGGAGAACATCACGTTCCCTGACATGAAGAAGCTTCCAGATGGTCAATACATCTGCAAGATCCACAACTGGCAACTGCGCAATCCGACTGAAGCTGGCTTCAAGGCTGAGATTGAGTTTGGTGGTCAGGTGTTCGAGTACGATTACCCGAAGAAAATGGGAAACAAGGAATGGGTTACCGTTGCTGTTCTCATGAAGAAGGGTGATACGTTCAGTATCGAACACAAGCTTCCTCATTCCAAGTCTTCTACTGAAGTCTGGGGCATTGAGACGGAGAAGTATGTGAAGGTGAAGACGATCATGCGTAGTCCCAACTTCTGGGATGATCAGAAGATCGGCAATGAACATATGTTCTTCCTGCTCGAAGGATGTAAGAATCCTGAGCGCACTCGTGGTATCTACAACGAATTCTTGAAGCCAAGCCTGGAACAACATCGCAAGGTGTTCGAAATGCTGGGTGACAAGAGCAAGTGTGATCCCATTGGAGATGAACAACTGTCTGGTGTTGGCATCTCTTCGACCAAGGGTGACTCTGTTACTCTGATGGTTTCTTCTGGCGGTAAGCGCCAGGTTTACAACGTTTCTTTCTGAAAGTACAACAATGTCTGAACAAAATATCTTCGAACAAGGTTCTCGCGCCAAGCTGAAGTTCCGTACCCTTGGTCATGGCATGATTCACATGGATGATCTGTGGGATCTGGCTTTGATCCATCGAACCAGCAACACGGACCTCAATTCGTGTGCAGTGCTGGCTTTGGAAGAACTCAAGAGCCATGAACAGGTCAACTTTGTCAATGCTGCGCCTTCCAAGGCACGGGATGAAGCACAGTTGAAGCTGGACATCATCAAGCACATCATTGCTGTGAAGCAAGCCGAGCTTGATGCCAAGAAGGATGCTCTGCGTAAGCAGAATGAGCGTGAAAAGCTCAAGGGTCTGCTGGAATCCAAGCAGAACGAGAAGCTGGCAGGTCTTACTGAAGAAGAACTGCAAGAGCGCCTCCGCGCTCTGGAATGAGTCGATAGACTCAGTTTTACAAGGGGACTTCGGTCCCCTTTTTCATTTCAAGTCAATCAAACATAGTACTTTAAGTACAACTATCATGCACATCAAAGTTTCTCAAGCCATCTCCATGATCAAGGTCTGTTTCAACGCCGGTATGGTTCCCATGCTGCGTGGAAGCCCTGGTCTGGGTAAGTCCGACATCGTTCACGGCATTGCTCGTGAAAACAATTTCGAAGTCATTGACATGCGTCTCAGTCAATCGGATCCGACTGACCTCAATGGCTTCCCCAAGTTCACTGGTGACCGTGCTGGCTATGCTCCCATGGACACCTTCCCCCTGGAAACCGATGAACTGCCAGAAGGCAAGAATGGTTGGGTTCTCTTCCTGGATGAGTTCAACTCTGCACCACTGAGCGTGCAAGCTGCTGCATACAAGCTGGTTCTGGATCGTCGTGTGGGCAAGTTCAAGCTCCATGATCGTGTCTTCATCGTCTGTGCAGGCAACAAGGAAGATGACGGCGCCATCGTCAATGAAACCAGTACTGCCATGCAGTCTCGTCTGGTTCATATGGAACTGGTGGTGGATCTGCCGGAATGGCTCAATTGGGCAGCAAAGAACGACATTTCTCCCATGATCACGTCGTATCTGCAGTTCAAGCCAGATCACATCTACACCTTCAAGCCCAATCATGAGGATCTGACGTATGCATGTCCTCGTACCTGGGCATTTGCCAACAAGCTGATGAAGCTCGCTCCTCCTGGCAGCATTGACTTCTTCCCGCTGATGGCTGGTGCTCTTTCCGAAGGTGTCGGTGCAGAGTTCAACGCCTATACCAAGGTGTATCTGGAACTGCCGAACATGGCAGACATCATGAAGGATCCTGCCAACATCCGCGTGTCGGAAGATCCCAGTGTGCTCTATGCACTGACTGGTGCTCTCAGCCATCATGCAACCAAGGACAACATCGCTGAAATGCTGAAGTTCATCAACCGGATGCCGGCTGAGTTTCAGGTGATCACGGTTCGTGACATGGTTCGCCGTGACAAGGAACTGTGGCGTGTTCCGGCAATGGTGGAATGGGTTGCCAAGGCTGGCAAAGAGTACCTGTACTGATTAGTATGAAGTCACATCATAGGGAAACCTATGATGTGGGTAATTAGTACTACTGCAGGACACTTTATATGAGTAACACCAAAGAAATGGGACTGATGCTGATCAAGAATCTTCTTGAGGAGCATCTAAAGCAAGAATCCAATAAACAAAACAGGATCCTTGCTCTATCAGCACAGATGTTCATTGATCTCCATGAGAACAATCCTACTCTGTTGCATGAGCCAGAAGAATCTCTACAGACTTTGTTCGAAGTCTGGTGTATCAAACGGAACTTCTCTGTAGCTATCTATGTACATCCGAGTGGAAAAGAGTCGTATGACGATTCTCGTACTCGTCGTGCATGGTATGCAGTGAAGGACTTGATTCAACGAATCAATGAAGCAAAGGAAGAACTGTATGTTCAAGCTACTGCTCAAGACTCTGGAGGCAAGCAACTCTCCAGTTGACTATCCATTCGATGATGAAGCTGATGAGGACTACAAGCCTTATCACTACTGTCGTCGTTGCAAGGTAAGCATGAGAGCACATGAAAAGCAGTGCTCTTATTGTGGCGAAACCAAATGAACAACAACACACGCATTGATCAACGTCATGTTGATCAGAAACAAACATCGTTGATGGCTCTTGTCCTCAACTTCATCAAAACACTTTTTAAGAAGTAAAAAACATGGAACAAGTTCACATTGAACGACTGCGTACTCTCTACTCGATGATGGCAGGCATTCCTGCACGAGTAGTGTATATGTCTGTGTGGCGATCAGAACATGCTAACGAAGGTTATGCAAATAACCGAATGCCTGATGAAAAGTTGCTTGAACAGTCTGTTCAACAACTGGCTCATGATGTCAATGATGAGAATCATCTCTGTAATACGGCTGCTTGTGCGATTGGCTGGGCTACTGCCTACCCTGAGTTCAAGGAAGCAGGATTGCACATGGACATTGCAGGTCATCCGGCCTTTGGTAACTACGAGAACTGGGAAGCCATCGGAAGTTTCTTTGGAATTTCCGAAAATGAAGCATCTCAACTGTTTGCTCCAACTAACTGGAGAGAAAACAATCAAATTCCTAGCAAAAACCAGAAAGATATCTTTTTGGCGCGTCTTCGTAAGCTTTTGGTAAATACAAGGATCATTACTCAACAACGCAATGAAGAACTGATCAAGCTTGAAGCCATTCAAGCTGAAAAGGACAAGATTGCAACCTATGTGATTGGAAACTGAAATGGAACAAGTACATATCGAGCGTCTTCGTACCCTTTATTCGATCATGGCAGGTATTCCTCGCAGCATTGTCTATATGTCTGCGTGGAGAACTGATGGAACCAAAGGTGTTGTAGGCAGTGGCTTTGGTGTTCAAACCAATGTCAACAATGAAGACCTGAAAAAGCATGCTGTTGGCCGTCTTATCAAAGAACAGGGCCATGGTTGTGGTAGTGCAGCCTGTGCTCTGGGTTGGGCATCTGCTTATCCTGAATTCAATGATGCAGGCCTGACTGTTCATCCAAGCAGTGGCTATCCACTGTTTATCACTCCTAACGGAAATCAAAAGCTGGGTGGAGATGCAGGAGCATTCTTCTTTGGAATCAGTATTGCAGAGTCTGAATCACTCTTCAAGTACGTCAGTACTGATGAAGATAAGAAGAAGCAAGGAAAAGCCATCTTTCTGAAGCGTCTTCGTGATTTTTTGGTTTTGAAAAATATCATTACTGAGGCTCGCAGTAAAGAACTGGAAAAAGAAGAACTTCAGCGAGAACTCGCTGAAGAAAACACGACATTTGTCATTGAAGTAAAGGTATCAGATGACTAAATACAAGTCTTTCCGCAGCATTGCTGCATTCGCGGTGTTGGCAGCAGCATCCTGCGTGGCTTTTGCCACAGACTGCAAGAATGGAGCGCCTCACAGTTCCTGGCCGGATTGCATTCTTCCCGGTCAGCCAGGAGCCACAACCAACAACGCAGGTGGTGGTGGCGGGGGTGGAGGAGGCGTAGGAGTCGGCATCGCTGGTGCTGAAGCTCTGGGCTTCGGAGGCGGTGCAACCGTCTCTACAGGGCCTGTGAACGCTTCTGGCATCGGTGGCGATCTGGGCTTGTCCCAAGAGCAACAACAAGCACAACAACAACGTCAGGGCCAAGGTCAAACCAGTCAGAATGTGAACAACATTTCGACTGGATCGAGTGGAAACTACAAGAGCACGTTTACTGCTTGGGGATTGCCTGCATTCAATGCACAAGCATCCACTGTTCCCACTGCAATCATGACTCAACTCATTCGACGTTGTGATGCACGGGTACACAAGATCACTGAACCCGTGACTGTGCTGTCATTCGGTCCCTTTGGCGGTGTCTATGAGCATCGATTGGGTTTCCGTGATCGAATCCTTCCGGTTTACTACAACTGGGATGGTTCGATTGGTGAACCCTTCGAGATCATTGATATTTGGGGCACTGATCCTGATGGACGACGTGCTGTTGTCGGTCAACGCATGGGTGGACATGAAGTGTATGGCAATGGTGCAGTGCTGAGTTCCAGTACAAACCGTGGCTTGAACATCTTTGGTGCTCATGAAACGACTGGCGGCAGTCTTGGCGTGTCTGGTTCAGGTTCTTTCCAACAGCAAGCAAGTCAATATGAGGTCTTTCCTTGTACTTATCGGGAACGATATGTCCAATGGATCAAGATCGAACAGAAGACTGTGATTGCTGCACCGAAGCCGCGTCCTCCCAAGCCGAAGGTCTATGTGGCCCCAAAGCCCAAGCCTTGCATTCCTGTACAAAACATCTGCCGAAACGAAGGTAGTTCCAGCATTACTGGTTTGAGTAATACTCAAATTAAGTGAATCCAGGCCCTCTTCGGAGGGCTTTTTCAATTCCAAACCAAGAAAGTAAACATGTTCTTCCTCTCTATCGCATTCATGGTCATCGCAGTGATCATCTTCCTCACAGCAATGTTCGCATTGCCTGCACATCGTCGGTACGTCCGAGGCGGCAGTTTGCTTCTGCTTGCAATTGGACTGGTGTGCTTCGGTACATCCATGTTCACTGTGGTTCCTGCATCACATGCTGGTGTCGTTACCACGTTCGGTAAGGTGTCCACTCAGGTACTGCCTGAAGGCGGTCACTTCATCTTCCCGTGGCAGGATGTTCACAAGGTCAACTTGGGTATGGACGTCGCTGCAGCCACCAAGAGTGAGGCTGCATCGAAGGATATGCAGGTCATTCATTCAGACCTGACTCTGAATTACCATGTGGATCCTTCCAAGGTGCGTGAACTGTTCATTCTCAATCCAAGCCAGGAATATGAGAATGCTTTCGTGGTTCCTGCCATGTATGAGACGTTCAAGTCTGTGGTTGCACAGTACACCGCAGAACAGTTGATCACTGAACGTGCTGCAGTCTCAACTGCTATCACTGTGGCGATCAACAATCGTCTCAAGCAGTATCATCTGATGGTTCAGACCGTCAATATGGTGAACTTTGGCTTCAGTCGTGCATTCGATGCTGCAATCGAAGAGAAGGTCACTGCAAACCAAAAGGCTCAGACTGCAGAGAACAACCTGAAGCGTGTCAAGTTCGAAGCTGATGCACGAATCTCGCAAGCTGAAGGTGAAGCCAAAGCAATTGCCATTCAATCGGCTGCAGTGGAGAAGAGTGGTGGTCAAGGCTACGTTCAACTGGAAGCCATCAAGAAATGGGATGGCAAACTTCCTCAGTACGTCACCAGCGGTGCATCCGCACCGTTTATCAACGTCAAGTAACCAAAGGACTCTACGGAGTCCTTTTTCATTTAGGAGGACTCATGAAAGTCAAAGTACCTGGGTACATCGTTCATTATGAACAAGAATGGAATCAAGAGGAACCATTCAAGTTCACTTTCTATTCATTCAAGCCAACTGAAATCAGTGGCATAACAATTGTTCGTGAAGAAACCATCGAGATCGAAGTTCCTGATGACTACGATCCCACCACAGACAAGATCAAAGCTCTTGAAGCAAAAATGGCTCAAGAACGTCTTGAGTTTGCAACCAAGATGATGCATCTTGAAAAGCAACTTCAGAATCTCCTGTCTTTGCCCAATGAGGTGAAGTAATGGATCTGGCTTGGCTTGCAGTCATCATTGTTGTCTGCACATTAGGCATCATGATGGGTATCAACATTCTCTCAGAGCGATATGACAAGATCATTGAGCTTCTGAAGCACATCAAGGAGCACCAAGATGGCAAGAAAGAAGAAGTATCTTCAAGGCCCCGACTATAAAGAAAAGACTTTCCATACAGTTGGAAAGTTAGTTGAGTATCTTGAGACATTGCCTAAAGGTCTGAAGATTAAACAAGGCTTTGGTAGGGGCACCATTCCTACTATTTACAACGAACATTCAGAGTTCTCTGGACGTTTCCTCGAATTCAAAGAATCGGACGATTAATCATGTTTTTCAAACCAAAAGCAAAAGATATTGCACAACGCAATCTGGAAGAGGCCGAACGGAATCTTCTGGTTCATGAAAGCCAAGAACTCTATCATCGCAAGATGAAAGAGTATTACCAAGAATCGATCAAGACTCTGGATGCTCGTGCAACTGGTGCAGCGTTGCCCATTGCAAAAGGCTTCTCTAACAATGTGAGTTAATCATGGGAACTCGTCTTCAAGTAAGGTTGACGGTTCCTGCTGCTCTCAGAACAGAAGCTGAAGACATTGTTCCATATACTCGTGAAGTAGAGGAAGATCTTACAAATTCTATTCCTCTGGTCACTTATGTATATGAAGAAGTTAACTATGGTGAACTTCAGTGCCTTAAAGCTCTAGAAAATGCAGGAATCCCTTACGATTCTTGGCATGAAGCAGGCCATGACTTTGAAGCTCAAACCAATAGTGCAAGATTTTCTGAGCATGGTGATGTTGTTCTTCTAAATGTATGTGATGACAGCGGTTTCTCTATTGGTTTAGGAGAACTTCAACGAATCATTGATGATCATGATGCTTTACGTAAGCTAATTAACCAAAGAATCGCAGTATCTAAGAATCTGCCTTGGGATAATCAACTTGAGTACAGAAAAACGTACTTAATGAAGAAACTTGTTACTGAATAAGTAATAAACCTTCAAAGCGCATCCTGCGCTCTTACCCTTTAAAATCCACATCCCTTTTCAATAGGACAATCATGTCGCAAGTCGCACAACCCACTCAAACCAAGCAAATCAATCCCACTGCTGTCCGAGAACTCAACAGAGCCAAGATTGCTCTGATGCAGAAGCCCAATACTGCATTCTTCAGCAGCATTCTGATGAGCTTGCGGGTTGTGTGGGATGATCCCAAGTGTCCCCATCGTGCTGCCACTAATGGCAGAGATCTTTTTCTCAATAGTGAGTGGTTTCTGTCCATTACACCTGCTCAACGGGTAGGTGTTCTGGTTCATGAATCTCAGCACGTTGCCTATGACCATATGGGCCGTATAGGTGCTCGTAGTCAAGATAAATGGAATCGTGCTGCGGATTACTGCATTAACTTGCAGATCCATAAGGCAAAGTTGGAATTGCCTGATCCTCATCTCTACGATGAGAAGTATGAAGGCATGACTGCAGAGAAAATCTACAGTCTTCTGCCTGAGAATCCTCAAGGCGACTACATGTCTGACTTGATGCCTGTTCCCAGCGGTTCTCTGGCAGAACACACACAGCATGTTCGTGAAGTGCTGGTTCGTGCTGCACAACAATCCAAGCAGAGCAATGATGCTCCTGGCACCATTCCTGGTGATGTGGAACTGTATCTGGACAATCTTCTCAATCCGAAGCTGCCTTGGTATTCGATTCTGCGTAAGTTCTTCAAGTCATTCGACAAGAGTGACTACAGCTTCCGTCTTCCTAATCGTAGATTCATGCCACAGCATTATCTGCCCAGTATGCATGGCCGAAAGCTCATGGATCTGGCAATTGCAGTGGATATCTCTGGTTCGGTGTCTGATGACGACTTCAAGCGTATCGTCAGTGAGGTGAACGGCATTCTCAAGATGCTGAAACCAAACAAGATCACTCTGCTCCAGTTCGATACCAAGATTTGCAGCATTCATATCATCAAGTCTGTAATGGATCTGATGAAGGTCAAGTTCACTGGCCGTGGAGGTACGATCATTGAGCCTGTGCTGAAGTGGGCTGACGATCATCGTCCTCAAGCACTGCTGGTGATGACTGATGGTGGCTTTTACTTCCATGGTCCGCAGACCACAGTTCCCACTGTCTGGGTGATTCATGACAACAAGGGTTTCCAAGCTCAGTTCGGTGAAGTCATTCACTATGAGATGGAACACGACAAATATTAAAGGAAACCAGTAAATGGACAACATTGACAACATCACCCTGACCGCAGATCAGGAAGTCGCCATGGAAAAGATCCATAACTTCCTGATGGACCCCAGCGAATCGGTCTTTGTGCTCAAAGGCTATTCAGGCTGCGGTAAATCGACTCTTGTTCGCAAGATCATCGATGACATTCCACGATTCACCAAGATGGCACGTCTGGTGGATCCTTCTCACAAGGAATATCGCATCGAATTGACTGCAACCACCAACAAGGCTGCAGAAAACTTGGCTGAGATCAGTGGAATGGATGCAAACACCATCCATTCCTTTCTTGGTTTGCGTGTTCATACAGACTACAGCACTGGTAAGACAAGCCTCAAGGTTCGTCCCAACACTGAGCAAAGTGACTGCATTCTCTTCATTGATGAGGCCAGTTACATTGATCCAGAACTGCTGAGTCTGATCTTCAAGCAAACCAGAGGTTGCAAGATCATCTTCGTAGGCGATCCTGCTCAGTTGAGGACTGTGAATGCGTTCAACACTCCGGTATTTGATGCCAACTTTCCCAGTGCAGAGCTTACCAAGGTGGTTCGACAGGCAGAAGGCAATCCCATCATTGACTTGGCAACGGTATTCCGTCACTCAGTCAATACAGGTGAGCCTCCGAAGTTCCGTCCTGATGGCATCATCATTCGTCACCTCAATCGTGATGACTTCAATGCAGAAGTTCTGCAAGAGTTTGGCCGATCTGAATGGACTTACAAGGATTCGAAGGTACTGGCTTGGACTAACAAGCGAGTCATCGAATACAACCAGTTCATCAATGAACATCGCAGTGGTGTAGCTCACTTCCAGAAGGGAGACTATGCAGTCAACAACAGCTTTGTTCAGATTGGCAAGCAAGGCATCAAGACAGATGCATTAGTGCATATCACTGACATCAGTGACCTCACCTATGAGCATGGAGTTCAGGGTAAGTACTTCACTGTGAATGGAATGCTGGCTTTCCGCCCTGAGAATCCCATTGATGTGAAGGAACGCATCAAGTTGGCTCGTTCCAAGAATGAGATCTTGGTACTACAAACCATCAATGATACATGGATTGATCTACGTGCAGTCTTTGCACAGACCATCAATAAGTCTCAAGGTTCTACCTATGGTGAAGTGTTCATCGACCTCGATGACATCAACCGTTGCAAGAATCTGGATTCTGTCTATCGCATGCTGTATGTTGGTCCTTCTCGTGCAAGGAACAGGGTTACCTTCACAGGTGATCTTGGCTGATCATGTCAGAAAGCTATGTCATTGGAGATGGTCCAGGGCAGAGAATGATTCTTCAGGAAAGATGGTTATCTGCTCTGTACAGGCCTCTGATTCAAAAGACAAACCAAGAGTTAAAGCAACTTGCAGTCAGAAACTGCCAGATTTGCACTCTTAAGCATCTGTCTTTCATATTCAAAGGAGAAGCTTATATCTATGAACCAAGGATTAAAGGACAAAAGATCACGAATAGGCTTCACAGGGAACTCTACCCCATAGCAGATAAACTTGTAAGAGAGTTCAACGAGATTCAGTTGTTTGAAAAGCCACTAGTGGCTAACTACTTCAGCAGTATCTTGATGAAAACAAATCTCTTTGATGATTTGTACGCTCTTTTACCAGAGTTCTTGCATGGAGAAACTTCAGAAGTTCCCAACATGCAAATGCCTAAGATGACGCCTGAACAGATTGCTAAAATCAAGCAAGATCATCAACAAGGTTACGAATTGCTCTGTGCAAGGGCAATGTGGAACCTTATTACTTAAGCCAACAATCATGCAATCCATCTCATATGAGGCTTCAGAATCGTATCCTATTGCGGTGCTGACCAAGCCTACAGCCTTTGATCGAGGAGGTATCTACTCCCATTATGTCAAACCACTGCTCGAAGACCATCGCAGGAGTGTCAGTCTGGGAGATGTGATTGCATTCCCTATTCCTTATAACGAGGTCAACAAGGCTCCAGTCAAGTTCATTAAGGAACAACTGGAAGTCTTGTTGCCTTTGTTGAAAGAAAACAAAGTAGAGCATGTCTTGGTTACAGACACCTACTACTTTAAGGTTCTTGCCGGAGTCAACAAGGCAGAACCGCATCACGGCTATGTGATGCCATGCAAAATGAAAGGATTCGAAGACCTCAAGGTCATTCTCAGTGTGAACTACCAAGCGTTGTTCTACAACCCTGAGATTCAATCCAAGCTGACGATGAGTACCAGTACCCTCTGTGATTCCATCAATCGTCAGTATGTACCCCCAGGTAGCTTGGTGGTACGTAATGCCAGCTATCCGAAGACCATTGAGGAAATCAAGAAGGCATTGCTGGGACTTCTGAAGGAACCAGAGATCTCTGCTGACATTGAAGCTTTCTCTCTGAAGTTCAACAAGGCAGGTATCGGTACGATTGCCTTTTCTACCGACAAGCACAGTGGTGTTGCCTTTCCTGTGGACTATCTGGAGTATGCAGTACGTCCTGATGAGGGCTACTACGGCTATCAGCAGAAGAATGAAGATGTTCGTGCGTTGCTCAGAGACTTCTTCAAGTTCTATCAAGGCAGAATCACATGGCATAACGCAGGTTATGACGTGAAGATCCTGATTTATGAACTGTGGATGAAGAATCTGCTGGACATGGAAGGTATGTTGGCTGGTTTGAACGTCATGTGTAAGAACATGGACGATACCAAGATCATTGCCTATCTGGCGACCAACTCATGTGTGGGTAATGTGCTTGCTTTGAAATCACTGGCTCATGAGTTTGCAGGTAACTGGGCTAAGGATGACATCAAAGACATCCGATTGATCCCATTGGATGAACTCCTTCGCTATAACTTGGTGGATGCAATGTCCACCAACTATGTGAAGGAAAAGTACTATCCAATCATGGTTGCAGACCAACAGTTGAACATCTATCAACAGTTGATGCTTCCTAGTCAGAAGATGATCATCCAGACTGAGCTATGCGGCATGCCTCTGGATCCTGTCAGGGTCCGAGAAGTCAAAGCAGAGCTTCAAGTTATTGAACAGAAGCAACTGGACATCATTAAGAACAGTCCATACATCCAAATGTATGATCTGATTGTGCAGCAGAATGCAATGATTGCTGCCAATGCCAAACTGAAGGTCAAACAACATCCGTTGTCTGCTTTCAGTGATGTCCATTTCAATCCAAACAGCGGTCCACAGCTTCAAAAACTTCTCTATGAGAAGATGGGTCTGCCAGTCATTGACTACACAGACACCAAGCAACCTGCAACGGGTGCTGATACGCTTAAAAAGCTGATCAACCACACTACTGTTCCAGAGTTCATTGACATTCTCAAAGCACTCATCGAATACGGTGGAGTATCAAAGATCCTCAATACCTTCATTCCAGCGTTCGAAGAAGCATTGGATAAAGGTGATGGGATTGTTTGGCTTCATGGCTCATTCAACCTTAATGGCACAGTCTCTGGACGACTCAGTTCCAGTGAACCCAATCTGCAGAACCTTCCTGCAACCTCTGCTTATGGCAAGCTGATCAAATCTTGCTTCAAAGCTCCTCCAGGATGGTTGTTCGGTGGTGCTGACTTCAATTCATTGGAAGACTATATCTCTGCACTCACATCCAAGGATCCTAACAAACTCAAGGTGTACACCGAAGGTTTCGACGGTCACTGTCTGCGAGCCAAGAGCTATTACTCCGAACATATGCCTGATATTGGAGACTCTGTACAAGACATCAACTCTATTAAGAAGAAGTATCCTCACTATCGTCAGGAATCCAAGATTCCTACCTTTGCACTGACTTATCAGGGCACATGGCGTACTCTGGTAGCTAACCTGGGTATGCATCCTGATTTGGCGAAGAAGATCGAAGCCAACTATCACCATCTGTACAAGGTATCTGATGAGTACATTGAAAAGAGGCTTCAGCAAGCCTCCAAAGATGGCTATGTGACGGTTGCATTCGGTCTGAGGGTAAGGACACCCCTGCTGCATCAAGTCGTCTTTGGGGCGGGTGCAATGCCCTCTGCTGCGGCTGCTGAAGGTCGTACCGCTGGTAATGCAATGGGTCAATCCTATTGCATGCTCAACAATCGTGCGGCTGTGGCTTTCATGAAAGAAGTATGGGACTCTCCCTATCGTCTGGACATCAAGCCAGTAGCACTCATCCATGATGCTATCTACATCGTGTGGCGAAACAACACAGAGATCACCGAATGGGTGAACAGACATCTGATCAAGGCAATGAGTTGGCAAGAACTTCCTGAAATTGCCCACGATACTGTCAAGATTGGTGCTGCTCTGGATATCTTTTGGCCGGACTGGAGCAATGGTATTACCTTGCCTAACGATGCAGATCAACAAACCATCATTGAGACATGCGAGAAAGGCATGAAGCAATATTACATGGAGAAAGCTTTGAAAGAAGCAGATGCACAGAAACCAAAATGAAGAACTATCCCGTAACCCGTATGGGTTGGTACAAGCACTACGCTGCAGTACATGACAAGACAGGAACTGAAGGTAGCTTGAGATTAGCTACTTGGTTTCTTTTGCTCTACACAGCGTTCGGAGAACGCGACATTCCTGAGCGTAAGAAAAAGAAATGATCACAGGTTGGCCTCCGGGCCTTCTTCAAGATGATTGTCGGGCACTGAGCCGTTGGTTAGCCAACAGGTTAGGTGCTCGTTATTACTTCAACCTTCAAATGAAAGAGAAATATGAAACTGACCAACTACATTCGTGATGCATTCGTCAAGTCCGTGATGAATGACGTTCCTCAAAAGGATTATTCGCAACAGATTCAAGACATGGTTCGTAAAAGCCTGCATTCCACTCTTCCTCCGAAGATCAAGGAACTGGCTACAGATCCTGTGCTGTCTCGATACCTCAACAGCCGTTCTGGTTCTTTCTATGGCGTTTACACGCCATACTTCGGTGATCGTCAAGAACACCTTCCGGTGAAAGATCAAGTTGCAATCCAGAAGATCAAGGATCTGAAAGATGCACAAGATACCCAACGAAAGGATCTCGAAACCAAGCTCAAAGCAGCAGCCTATGGCTGTACTACCAGCAAAGCATTGCTGGAACTGCTTCCTGAGTTCGGTAAGTACCTTCCTGCAGAGGAAGAGAAGACCTGTCGCACACTTCCTGCAGTCGCCAATTTGATGGCTGATCTGAGCAAGGCTGGGTGGCCCAAGAAGGAAGCCAAGTGACATGAGCATTAAAATCGCCAAAGAACCTGACGTAGTTCTGACTCCAAAAGAGTATCAGCGTCTTTATCGAGACTGGATTCAGTCTCAGCAGATGACTACTCATCCACAAGACTTTGAGTCTTGGGTTCGTGGCAAAAAAGAATGTGAGAAAGAATCTGATTGGCCTTTTCCTGTGGTTTACAAGGATAAAAAATGATTAAAGCAACTGTAGGTGCAATGCCTGGAACTGATGCATGGACTATTGCAGTATTTCCTGCAAAGGATGTGCCTGAGGGTACTGAAGTTGGTCCAATTGATCTTTTGAGTATTACCAGAGACGATTACAAGTTCCTGAGTTGGCTCGCTGATCGATTAGTCCATGTCTATGGTGAAAAAGAAGGAACTGATTTTGTTCTTGCCACAAGACGTATCGCAGCCAGTATGTCTATTTCAATTGAGGATAAAAAATGAAAGTTGAAGTACAACTGTTCCTGCTTCAAAGACTGTTGAAGTTCTTTGATGGTTTCATGTGGGGAGCAGGATTCTCTCTTGCAGCAATCCTCTCCCTTCTTATTGTTCCCTGGATTGTTAGGAAACTCGCATGAGCGTCAGTTGGTATCTTGATCCTTCCCGAATGGTTGAGATCAATCGTGAAATCCGAAGACTTGAGCGTCGTATTGCAAAATACAACGCCAGTCTTGGGACTTCTCTTGCTGTTCTCAATCAATGGCAAATCGTAGGAGATGAGTTGGAGATTGAAAAAGCAAGAGCACTTGTTTTTGACTATCACGAAAAATGCTTTTCTCTTGTAGAAAAATTCAATGCATTCAAAGATATCTTGGAATGCTTAAAAACTTATCACAACAAATCATGACTACACAAATCAACTTGCTTGAGATCCGTCTCAAGTTCTGGAATGAACGTGTTGCATTGGCGAAAGCCAACTGTGCAACTACCCTGGCTTGCAGCGTGGGTGCTCAAGCTCTTGGAGATCGAGATGTCATGCGGTATCAAGATCGCAACTTCGAGGTTGAAGCTGGAAAGCTGAAACGTCTTCGAGCCAAGCGAGACACCATCAAAGAGGACATCAATATTCTCCGTATGGCTGAATACCATCATGTAAGTGCCTAAACCATGAACAAATACCTCAGACCTTTACAGAACAAGCTAAGGAATGCCCTTGAGAACAAGGGTGTGCCTGAGGTGTTGGCTTTCATGGCAGCAAGAAACGCTAAAGAAAGCGTTCTTGCTTCTATTCCTTATCTTGAACGAGGCTCTGCGGCAAAGCTTCTGCAAAGAAGCTTTTCATGGGGGCAATCCAATGAAGGAGTTCATTTCTGGGCGACCATCGCTATTAACGCGGCTGTCCTTGAACAAAAAGTTCCAAAAGCCAGTGGAGAAACAAACAATGACAAGAACAGTAAAAGTTCCAAGAGAGCATTGGAACATTGGGCAACAAATCTACGAAGAGAATCTGATTAAATTTGGCATTGATCCTCATATTGCAGAACTAGCAGCAAGCTACTGCAAATATGTCGGAACTAGATTGCTCCTTAATCTTAAAGGCAATAAACTATTGCTAGATTCTTTTATCTGGTCAGATACAGAAGAAGGTCAGTACTTCTGGCAAGAAGAACATGATAAAGCCCTAAAAATAGAAAATATGTGGAAACTACTGACGGGAGAAGATCATGTTCCCAACTGACAAGATCTGGACACCAGTACAGTGTCTATTGTTTGATAGAATGCTTGCCTTTGGCATTGACCATGAGTTGACAATTGAGGCAGTAGAACAAATACACAAAGAAACTCCTTTTGTTGATGTTTTTACTAGAGAAAAGCCTTCTTCATGCATAAGAAGTCTATTTGTATGGGACCGAACTACGAAAGGACTGATGTATTGGCAAGATAAAGCGATAGGAATAAGGCACTTAGATCAAATGTGGAATCTTGTATCAGATGAAGAAGACAGAGGACGATATTACTGGGGTAAATGGGATACCAAAGAAGGTTATATCTCCATTCAGCCCTTTGTATAAGAGCGGTATCAACTTAGGCAGGAATGTTCCATTTAAGCGTCCTGTCTTGGTTCAACCTCCTATCAATGCTCTGGCAAAGATAGGAACTCACATAGAAAACAAGACAGATCAGATCAAACGAAAGCTTATATGAAAGACCAACCTTCTCGCGCTCAACGTAGAGCAGACAATGAACGTCTCAAGAAGAATCGTAAGAACTACTGGGGACGTAGTTATCCTTCAAACTATGCTAAGCCAATGACAGAAAAGCAGATTGGCATGGCTTTGCATACTCCAGCACTGTGCTCTTGCATGATGTGTGGGAATGCGAGAAGGAAGCTCAAGGAAATCACTATTCAGGAACGTAGGTTCCCTCAGGAATAGAAAAAGGCTCCCTAGGGAGCCTTTATTCTTGCTTGAGTGCCACTGCTCGACACTTGTTGTAGTTCACTATGTACCAGACTAGCTTGTCTGTTGTAGCTCCAAAGGAATCATCTGCCAATGGAGAGGGTTCCGGGCAGGATACCAACGCCAACTCCGATGAGTTCATTAAGGTTCCGCAACTGGTCAGGAGAATGCTTACACTGAGCATAAACAGTGTTAGTACGGATCTCTTTTTGTATTGGCTTGATGATTGTTTCACTCTTCACCTCTATCTTTGCAATCTTGCGTGCAGCAGCTTCAACAATCTCTTGCCTGGATTCAGCCGTAGCCAGATCAGAAGCATCCCATTCCCCTTGCTTGGTTTCTCGACCAAGCTGGTAAGCCCCATAGAGCAGACCACAGAAAAAAGCCACCAGGACGAGCCCAGTGGCGATTTTGACAGCCTTGGAATAGCTACCCAGCATCAGGCATCCTGCGCAGCGTAGCGGAGGTTTGTGGCGATCCTACGGGACCACCCTCTGGAAGCGTTTTCCCAGTTCGTCAGCTTAGTCATAAAGTCCAGACGCTCTGCAAGATAGAGCATGAGAATGTCTGTCTCATTGGCTTCCTTGAGTGCAGACATGGTTGCCGGACCCCAGTAACCATCATCAGCCACCTTGAGTGCTCGCTGAAGATAGCGGATAGCTGTTTCAATCCCAGAGTTGACTGCAAAGTCAAAGGCTTGGTAAGCCAATGACGGAAGCATCTTGTCAGCGTTGACTCGATCCCAGAAGTCTTTCTTGTAGAGCAACTTCGCAGCATCTCTGGTCAGAGTCTTGATGTTGATATTGGGATAGCTCCGTTTAGAGATACCCCAATTGGTTTCACCACCAGGATCCTTCGGATTGTTGACATATCCGCCTTCATGTCCAATGAGACGGTCAAAACAGGTATTGAAGTCGAGCATTAGTTCACCGGAGGCATGCTGATGGGATGATGACGATTGGGATTCCACGTTTCACCGTGAAGAAGACCCACAATACGCTTGCCATTGCGGATGATCAGGAATGCAACTGTGGCTCCAAGAGCTACAGCAGGCACACTGTCATGTTGACCATGAACAGCAAGCCATGCAAACCAAATACCCCAGATAGCTAAACCAGAAAGGATAGCTTTCTGAATGAATGGGGACTGTTTATCAGTACCCATTGCAGTCAGGACCACAGAAGCGCACACGATGGTGATTCCAGTGATCCCTTGCAAAAAGATCATTATTGAGTAGAAGCTCATGGTGTTCCATCCGGGGTGTTTGTGGAATTGTTCGAGGAAGTCATTGAATCTACCTTTTTGCGTGCAAATGCAGTGACAACAGGAAGAATATGACTGATTGCTAGTGCTGCAAATATCAGGGCTAGTCCTACTGACAGGGCTCCGTTATGGACGATCGAAGCGTAGGAGATAGGAAGCCATGAAAGAAGGACAGCGCCGGCAATTGGACCGAACAGTACGCCGAACATCCAAGAGAAAACCCATGAAAAGATAATGGAAATGATGGGGCCAACACCCCATTCTTTGATGCGTTCACGGTTGGTCATGGCCCATGAAGCTCCACCAGCCGCAGCAACTGCAACAGGAAGTGCTAATGAGTCAGGGACTCCAATCGCCACTGCTATGGGATAGGTGACGATAGAGGTTCCAACAGCTACGCCGGCAGTTACTGTAGGCATATTGTTTGGCTCTGGATGGCTCAGTTGTGGAAAAGCGAATTCTAACAGAGGGGTTGTTACCCTTGTCAGAATCCGCTTACAAGTAACTTAAGTGAAACACCCGACCTTGTGAGTCAGGGTGCGTTCAGCTTAAGAGACGTTGGCTGTACAGCCGATGAAGGGATAACCCTTGAAGTCATACTTACCGCAGTACTCGAAAGGATCAGTGCCATTGGCACCCATCTTGATGCGAGTCTTCTCGGGGTATGTCCACATGATCATGTCACCCCAGCGGACATTGTGAACACAACGGCCGTTGAAGTCGATGATCGAAGAGACATAGTGTTCTCCACCGTGGTTGTCCGAGTCAACAACGCTGATCGGGTCAATCACTCGCGGATCTTGGAACTTCCGACGCTCAGTCGCACTGGTGTTGTTTGAATTCATGTCGAACCACTTGATAGCGGCTTCTCCACGAATACAGAACAACAGTTGACGGGTGTGTTCCGGCACAAGACCTGCTTGAGTGCTAGGACTACGAGCCTTTTCCTTGACCCAAGTGATCTTGGTGCAATTCGGACCCACGTCGAAGTTACCCACTTCCACCTTGGCTGCAGCATTGCCGGTATCGTTCACACCACCCGTGTTGAACACCCGGCACTTGCCTCCCTTGAAGGTAATCCAAGCTTGGCGCCAGGATTCTTGCTTCGCATAGGGAGCCATGAACACAGAAGTCGGCTCATCATCAAACGTCATCGTCTTGGTGATGGTCGGAATCTGAGAAGGCTGCTCAGTGAAGGTGTACGGCCATTGACCGGCATTCAAACCAATGTTACGAGTTTCTTCGTAACGGCTACGGCTATCGCTGAAGTAGTAGTAGTTATTGAAGTCGAACAGAGGCTTCAGGTTGATCCAGATGGCTTTCTTTTCGCTCTTGGAGATCACAAGGCATTCACCTTGCTTTACAACCGCACGATTGAGGTCACCGCCAGGGATGAAGCGACGACGACGGTCTTCACCACCACTGTTGTTGAACTTCATGTTGCCAAACGAAGGCTCACCCGGCGAACCATCCAGATAACCGAAACGGCTATGGTGAGTGGTCGAAGTGATCTCAGTCGGAGCCATCATGCCCGGAAGAGGAACCACACCGATGCACTTCATGAACACAAGGTTGCCCAGGTTCGGAAGTCCAGGATGTGCTTCGTTCCATTCACCCCACCAGCCATTCGCTTCACCAGAATCTTGATTCTGGATCGTTGCAGCGTGTCCAAGTCCGCAAAGGGACACAACAGCCACCACACCACGCTTGTTGGTCGTATCCCAGCAACCCACCAATGCAAATTCATTGGAGGAAGTCACAGAGATACAAGAAGGCACCAGTCCACTCGGCAGTTGGCACGAAGACTTGTTCTTCATCGTGTTGAAGCCAGCAGTTGCCATGAATCCATTCTGGAAACATTGGATTGGCTGCACAGCCCAACCGGGTTTGCCCAAAGCGTTCGCAGAACATGTGGGATTCTTCACAACCTTGTTCTGAGGCGGAAGCTTCCAGTACAAAGTTTCTTCTGCGTCCAGTCCACCACCGTAGTACACCCACGGAAGCTCAGGCTTCTGTGTGAAAGTACCGTGGTCTGTGGAAGTGCATTGCAGAGCAGTCACACCGATACGTGCATTCGGATCATCCGCCACATAAGACACGATCAGGGAGTTAGACGCGAAGTCACCACCCATGAAATAGCCATCTGTGTACACAGTGAACGTACCATGCTGCCATTCACCCGAGTGAGTGCCGACAATGTCTTGCGGCCAGGGATGATTACCCGGCTGATACCACATGGTTCGGTTCGGAACGTTCGGAGCAGCTTCACCGTAGCGGTAACGCATGCCTTCCACACTGGAGAGCTTCGCAGCCATGGCAGTCCACAGATCCACGTTCACAGTACCATCCGAATTCAGGATAGTAGGCGTTCCCGTCGAAGGAGCGGGTGCCGGAGCAGGAGATGTGGAAGTAACCGTCTTGGCTTTGAATGCAGCATCAATGTTTGCAGCAATCAGGTCATTACCAGCAGGAGTCGGATGGATTCCATCCTTGAAGTTGGTTGTGTTGTTTGCAACGTTCTCATTGTTAATGAAACCATCCAAATAGCCTTCACCACCAGCAAGAATCCAGTTGTTCAGTTGAACACGCAAGGCTTCCTTGGTGGCATCCCAGTTGGCATCAGCACGCTTAAGGATGGTTTGCAGCCAGAACTTCGCACCACGAGCACGGGTCTTCGTAGAAAGACTCTTCATGTGGTTTGTAAACGCACTCAGCGACGTATTGCTGTTTGCCAGATCGTTAGTACCGATCATCAGCACCACAGCATTGACTTTGTTTGCAACAAAGACTGCACCCGGACCTGTATCGATACCACCGCTGCCATCAGCGTTAAAGTCATCATCGATGTCACGGCAGGTAGAACCTTCTCGTGCAATGTTGATGATCTGAGCGTTGTTGTTGCCGTCCAGAGCCTTCCAACGATAAGCCATGCCACCAAGCTCGACACCGTAAGCCTGAGGGATGCTGTCACCTTCAAAGATGACGACATCAGGCTTGAAGTACGACACGCTAGGTGCAGGAGCCGGGGAAGCAGTGGTTGTCCGAACCATCGGATAGACAAACTCAGCCATGACCTTCGCACCAGGGTTATCACCCGGATGAATGCCATCGTAGAGCATAGCCAATGTCACAACCGACTCAAAGTCGATCAGTTTGTGGCAATAGGTAGCCCAGTTCGCACGTTTCCAAGCATTGAGTTGAACTCGCTTGTCTTCCATCTCCTGCGTGTACTCAGCAGAGATAGCACGCGGCAGTTCTGTCGAGTCCCAGACGGTGTAGCCAGTTGCCTTGGCTTTGTCAAAGAATGTCTTCAGGTTGAACTGAAGAGATGCAATGCTTGCGTTGTTCTGTGTGAAGTCATTGGTCGCAGACGGGCCAAGGATACACAGATTGCGCTTGCCAGTGACAAAGTTACCGCCAGCGTGGTCACCAGCACCATAGTTGTCCTTCATCTGAACCAAAGTGGTAGAAGACAGCGCATAGCTGGTCACAACCACATCGGAACCAAGAAGAACACCCAGTTGCTTCGGCCAAGCATTCGGATTGTTGCCTGCACTCTGAGAAATGCTGTTGCCTTCAACGCGAATCACGTCAAAGAGGTTGGCATTGGTCGGAACAGTTGTACCTGTACCGCCTTCAACGAAACCAGCAGTGCTACCACCAGCAGTACCATCGATCTGATTGGTATTGATGATCGGAGCCGGCAGAGAAGCCGTCTCAGAAGCTTGCTTGATGTAGCACTTCTTGACTTCACCAAAGGCAGGCTCACCGAAGTAGCCGGTATTGCAGGGGAAAGTACCTGCACCGAGCAACTTTTGATAGCCCAAACCAGAAGAAGGACTCAGGAACTTGACAATCTCTGGCTTCGTCAGAGTGAAAGCACCGCCTTCATTGGCAACTGCTTCCGTTGTCGGGAAAGTTACCGGGTTGGTAGGCGAAGGAGCAGGAGTGATCGCTGCAGCAGCCACATTCACCGAAGTGTTCAGGCTGTTAAACCAAGAACCATCAGGCAGAAGGTAAGCAACATAGAACTCCCATGCACCCAGGAGCACATCAGCAGGGAACTTGTAGGTTGCATTGAAGGTGAGAACACCAACACCCATCGGAACATTCTCTTGATCATAGAGAGTGTGATAGGGACGCATACCATTGCTGTTGACAGGCGAACGAACTGCGATGATCACTCGTGCAGTTGTAGCCTTACCCGTCACAGTCAGCTTTGCCGAGACAGAAGCAGTCTCACCAGGGACATAGCTGGCTTTGTCTGTGGTCGGTGCAGCAGAAGTCACACCATCAGGCAGAGTTGTGCCCGGAGTCGATGGCGCAGGTGCTGGAGACGGAACAGGAGCCGGTGCAGGCGCAGTTCCGCCACCACCAGTCGGTTGAGCAGCCACCCAAGCTGCCAAATTGGCAGTTGTAGTGTCTGCATTCGTTTTCGAGGCAACGGAATACTGCCGGCATGTCTCTTGTGCTGCTTTTTCAACGGCAGTACGAGAATTCAGCAGCGTCATCACCTCTTGCGCTTTTGCCATGGTTTCGGCAAGCGCAGTACGTGCAGCGGATGCAGTCATGAATACTTTCTTAAAGAATGTTGAAAATTAGCGACCTGCAATCTTGTCTTGCAGTGCTTTACGATTGTTATCTGCTGTTTCTGCCGAAGTCTTGCACTCAGAGACGTACTGCATCTTTGCAGCATTGGTCGATGTGAAATCAGCGATAGCTGCAATGATCTGAGTCTTCAATGCAGCCAGTTGACCAGCTTCTGTGGCAAATGATTCAGTAGCCATGGTTAATCCAATTAAATCTGCAGTTGAACTTTATAACCAGACAGCGTGGTGTAAGCCTTAGTTGCTTCGAGAGTCAAAGCTTCGTACTGCACTTCATCTGGATCAGTGTCGATATTACCAGCCAAACCAAGCTGAGTAACATAAGTTCCCAGCAAAGCCTTCGCTGCAATGGCTTCCTGAGTCAGCAATGCATACAAGGCCTCGTCTTCAGACGGTGTACTGGGAGACGGTGCCGGTGTAGAAGGGCTAGGAGCAGGCGCAGGAGGAGCCGGAGTAGGTGCTGTCGTGGACGTTCCCGTGGGTGCAGGCGCCCATACAGGGCCTGTAGCACGCCACCAGATGATGTCTCCCGACTTGCCATCCTCAATCGGAGGCATCATTCTGCCCACAATCGAAGCCAGATTCGGAATCCCCAGATTCTTGTAGATCTGCAGCTTCTGAGGTTCAGTCAGTGATTGATCACCTCCAAAACTCAGTCGAGTACCCAAAGACTGCAGCACCAAATCAGTCAGAGGAGCATTTGCTTCCAACTGAGCCTGCAACTCTTTGAATGCAGCCAGAGCACCTGCAGCATCACCTTGAAGTTCCAGCTTGACTGCACTCATTGCTTGAGCAATGACAGCATCAATCTGGTTACTAGAGTAGGTTGTACTGGCAGACTTGACCGCATCCTTAATGAGCAAACGAACTGCAGCAGTTGCGTACTCATCAACAGACAAACCAATAGCTTTAGCAGACTCAGCCGCAGCACGAGCAGCATCCATCGCAGCAGTTCTTGCTTTAATGGCTTCTGCCTTAGCAGCCATGACTTGAACCAGGATAGAAGCATCTACCTGGGTATTGTCTTGACGTCCATCAACAACGATGTCCTGCATACGGACATGAACACCCGCAGTAGGTGTCTCAGGCACCACAAACTTGTAGTGCAGCACAGCATCGCTGTCAGGATCCTCAACAGTAACGTGGTACTCCTCCATCGTTGACCAAAGATTGACAGTTACCTGCCCATACTCATTGGTTTTAACAACCAATGGCGTAGGCATGAGAACTCCCGAATCTTGAAGGTCAAAGCCAGATCGAGATAGTTGGATCTCCACAAATGCATACTCCAATGGTCTTCCATTGGGCAAGATGAAGTGGAAATCTACAGGGATCAGCATAATTGTTCCTTGAGATTAAGTAGTGGGCCAATGTATTGCCGCCACTTCCTCAGGAGTTGTCGCATCATAGATACGAGCACGCAATTGCTGGGCGATGGTGAACAGATTCAATGAATGTGCTTTCAATGCAGCAGGAATGCCAAGAAAGCCATCCATATCAAGCAGCAAGCCCGTGTTATCGAGACATTGCCACAAGACAGGATCGAAAGATCCACCCGTCGATTGTGCAATCTGAGCGTCCTGAATGGAAGTGTTTAGTCGTATCACACTGCGCTCATCGGACTGAAGCATCTTCCCCATGTAGGGAAAGGCATAAGCTTCCAAAGCATCACGCTTGGCTTTCATGCTGTCCCATCGAGCATCCTTGATGTCTGAAAGCGGAGTGGTTGCTAACGGAATGTCTTCAAACTGTCCATCAACCACACGCATGTTGCCCTTTGGGGGAGTACCGAGCACATACTGAAAACCAGTAGCATCAACATTGGCTTGATATGCACGGAACAACTGTTCCTTAGTAGCAGTAGCAAATGTCACTCCCAAAGGTAGTTGAACAGAAGTAATACACTCAATTTTTCCAGTTTCTGGGTCATAAAGCGTGATCTCTTGATGAGTAACGATAGTTTCAGTCATCTGCGGAATCCTAGAACCATGCAAGTTCGATTAGATGAAGTTCCTCCATACTCACCACGAACATTGAACGAGATTCGATAGTTCGCAGGTCCAGGAGGAGGGTTGTAAGGCACTTGTTTAGAGCCTAAGAAAGTTCCACTGCTGACAAGCACTTCATTTCTATAAATAAAGAACTCTACTTTGCCGGGAATCGTAACGAATTCAGCCATTATTCACCCCCATCCGTACTCACAGTACTCTTAGTACTGATTTCAATACTGCCACTAGCAGCAAGATCAAACACCAACAGTCCACCGCCACTGTCCAGATTATTGATATAGATGTGACCACCTTGACCCGCATAAGTATGCACAAAACGATCAGGTGACTGAGCAAAAGCAGCAACAGTGATTGCTCCTGGCTCAATCTTGCTTGTATTGACTGCCTCATCAGCAATACGAAGACGATCTACAGCAAGATCAGCAATATTGGCACGTTGAATCTGTGCAAAACCAATAGTGATGTAATCAGCCTTGACTCGACCATTCTCAACAATGAATGCGCCTGCTTCATCTCTCAGTTTAGAGAATACAAGCTGACGAATGACAGCATCATCAAGGTATGTAGTTCCATCTTGGATAATGAATGGCTTCCTCTTGTTGGCTCCTGTGCGACCAACCCAGAAAGTATCCACATCGAAGCCAGCTTCAACAAACTGACCATCGTTGAAAACCCCGAAACCACCAATCAAACCATTCACATTGACCTGTGCATTCCACAGAGCACCCATTGCACGAGATCTATCACCCAGCCAATTGATGTCTGTACGTGCAATACCAGTCTGAGACTGCAGATTGACAATATCTGCTCTCATGGTTTGAGTCACTGCAGCATAATCACCGCCTGCAGTCACAGCCACCAGATCAATCTTCTCTGCAATAGCTTCATCTGCAGCTACACGAGAGTTGATCTCTGTATGAATGAAGGTGAGTGCCTGTGCAACACCTCTGGTAGCATCAGCCAGTGCTTGAGCCAATGAAATGTTCTCATTCTCACGAGCTTTGATCTCATTGAGCATGTTGGCATTAAGCACACTGATCTTGTCTAGATCAGCTTTCAAAGACTGAGCAAGCATTCCCTTGTCAATCTTCGAAGTCAGTTCCTCAATAACCTTTTCAATCAGTGGTTTAGCCCTTGCAGATGCAGGACCAATCCAATCTCCCTTTGTACCATTGACTGACACCAGTTCAAGCCAGTAGAAATGCTCTGCATTGTCTTCCCGCTTGTCATAGTGGAAGTTACCTGAAGGAGATGTCAAATATGTAGCAGCATTCCTATCGTTAGTGAAACTATGCATGATATTCCCGTATGCAACAGCATAGGGATACGCAAGAGGTAATGTCCAACTGACATCGATACCTCCATATGCAGGTGTGGCACGTAGAATGGATGTATTGTCAGGATCTCCTGGCAATGGGCCTGTCCATCCAGCAGTTCCACAAGTCTTTGAAGAAGTAGCCATTTAATTATCCAGAAAGAGAAACCATGAAAGCTCAGTATGTCAACCATTATCTCTCAGATCGGGACATAGCCAACTTTGCTCGTCTGTCATTCGACCGCAGAGCAGAGGACTACACCGACGAACAGAACAACAGTCTCATCCAATTTCTTGGACGAGGCATGAGTACGCGTGACTGGGAACGACAGATCCTCAATCTGTCACTCACTCATGAGCTTGCTGATGTCGAAAACATCGTTCAAGCTCTCAAGAAAACCCCTACTCACTGGGTTCCATTCGGTCATCCCCAGATCACCTTGCGCATGCAAGCTCCGATCCCTATCCGAGTGCAGTGCTTCAAGCACAAGGTTGGTTTCGTAGAGTCCGAAGAGTCTCGTCGCTACATCAGCAGCACACCTGAGGTATTTGTTCCTGAAGTTTTCCGTAGTAAGGCACAAAATGCCAAGCAAGGCAGCGGAAATGCTCATCCTTTCGGAGAACAATGGCGTAAACGCTACATGCGAGAGACAGAGAATGCCCTAGCAACCTACTTTGACATGATTCAAGACGATGTTTGTCCTGAGCAAGCACGCTTCATCCTGCCTCAAGGATGCGAGGTCAACTGGGTGTGGACCGGATCGCTCTATGCCTTCGCCAACTACTTCAACCAGCGCCGGGACTCCCATGCCCAGAAAGAAAGCCAAGACCTTGCAGGTCTGGTCGGTGACATCATTGCACCCCTCTATCCGGTCGCCTGGAAGGCGCTGACCCTGGTCTGAGGGCAGAGGCAGGGTAGGAAAATTCCTGCCTTAGATGCGCTATAATCGCTCCTGCCAGTTTCTCCATGTCTCCCCTCTTGAGCCGCTATTCCCATTCCAATGGGTACGCGGCTCTTTTTTTCGACTCAACCTTATCAGTTGGAAAGAGTACTAATGAATACATGCAAAGCAACAGGTTGTGGTAGGCCTGTGTTAAACGGAGGTGATCTATGCCCTGTTTGTGATGCAGATTTCGCAGATTACATGCGTCGTAGAGAGCAAAAGCCTACTTACGGTCCAGTAACCTTGAAAGATGTCGATCCCACAACTCCTGGACAACATAGACTAACCTTAGATATGGAAAAAGAGATCAAACCATTGAGTGAAGTAGGTGTTCCTGTTGGACAACCTCTGGTGATGGGAAGCGTGATTCCTTCAACACAACCAATGGATCCTGTTGTGCCTCTTTGGGCAAAAGTAGAGCAGAAGAATCTTGAGTCTGCCATGACTCAAGCAGTCAAGAAGATCCCTGCATCACTTGCAGCACAGTATCCTCAATACTACAAGTCTGTTGAGGGCTATGACTACATAGATACCTATGCAGTCCACTACTTGTTTGACATTCAAGATCCTTCTGGAATGCTTCAACATGCTAGTAAGAAGCTACTCCTGTCTGGAGTACGCACTGGAAACAAGTCCAAGTACAAAGACATCAAAGAAGCTCGTGATACTTTGAATCGCTGGCTTGAAATCAATCAAGAATAAAGAAGAGGCTCCCTCCGGGAGCTTTTTCGATCATTCAAAGGAGATCTATGCCAGCAAGATATACCAATGTCCAAGCTGTACCCACTGCTCTAGGTGTATTCCTGGCATCGGATAAGTACGACTACGACAACACAGAAAAAACCATCAGTGCAACCACATTGATGAAGCCAATCAGACAGATTGTGCTTCCTTCCCGGTTGCCTCCGAATGTCGGCTTGGTGACTCTGGCTTCTATGCTTCGGAACCGGATCGGTTCTGCCGTACATGATGCCATTGAGCGTTCTTGGAAAGAGAACCACGTCGAAGCCATGAAGGCTATGGGATTCCCTCAACGGGTCATTGATCTGGTCAAGATCAATCCTACCTCTGAGCTTGATCCTGAAGATATTCCTGTATACATCGAACAACGTTCCTCTAAAGAGGTCAACGGTTGGAGTGTCACAGGTAAGTATGACATTGTCTTTAACGGTGTTGTTGAAGACTTCAAGACTGCTTCTGTTCTGTCGTACATGAAGCAGCTTAATGCCGAAAAACAGACTATGCAAGGTAGTCTGTACCGTTGGCTCAATCCTGAGATTGTGACTGAAGACCATATGCGTATTCATCATATCTTCTTGGACTGGAAGCAAGGAATGGTTGGAACCAATCCTGCTTACCCCACACAAGGCTTTGTGACTCAGACTTTTCATCTGAAACCAGTAGAAGAGACTCAACGATTCGTTGAATCCAAGATACTGATGATCGAGAAGTACTGGGATGCTCCTGAATACAACATTCCTGAATGTACTGATGAGGAACTATGGAGAAGCGAACCTAAATTCAAGTATTACAAGAACCCATTGAAGACTCAACGCAGTACAAAGAACTTTGACACGATGCATGAAGCACAACTTCAACGCATTGCAGATGGTTCTGTTGGCATTGTCCGTGAAGTTCCTGGAACTGTGATGGCTTGCCGATATTGTCCTGCTTTCGATGCTTGTACTCAAAAAGACCGCTTGATTAGAGCGGGAGATTTAACTTTGTAAGGGGCCAATATGAAACCATTTGAAGAAATGGCTTATCACTCAGATGCTGAGAAGCTGGTAAGCATCCTCTGTGACAAGACTCAGAACAGCAATCCGTTGTTCTTTCGTGTGCTTGTTGCCTACACCTTCAGTGTTGCTGCATCCATGATGCGGTGTACTGTGGTCACGCATGACAGAGGTGAGATTCCGGTGAACATGTTCGCCATGAACCTCAGTTCTTCTGGCTCTGGTAAAGGTCACTCGACCAATATTATTGAAACCAGTGTCATGAACCAGTTCCGTCAGCGTTTCCTTGAAGAGACATTCCCTGAACTGGCAGAGATCAACCTGCCCAAGCTTGCTCACAAGCGTGCAGTGCGCAAGGGTGTAGATCCTGAGGATGAACTGAAGCGTGTGAAGAAAGAGTTCGAAGGACTCGGTTCACTGTTCTTTAGCTTTGACTCTGGCACCACAGCAGCAGTCAAGCAGATGCGCCACAAGCTTCTCATGGCTGATGCCGGTGCATTGAACCTTCAGATCGATGAGATTGGTTCCAATCTTCTCGGTAACGTAGAAGTTCTCACTGCATTTCTGGAACTGTATGACGTTGGCTTGATCAAGCAGAAGCTTGTCAAGAATACGGCAGACAACATTCGTAATGAGGAAATCGTTGGACGTACTCCTACCAATCTGATGATGTTTGGTACTCCTGCCAAGCTTCTCAATGGTGGTAAGTCCGAAGAGGAACTTTATTCGATGTTGGAAACGGGATATGCTCGTCGTTGCTTCTTTGGTTTCAGTTCTGCAGGCAATAAAGCCAAGGGACGAACTGCACAGGAAGTCTATGACATGCTGACCAGCAACAGCAATGATGTGTGGTTGGAAGACTTCTCTGATCGCTTGGAAAAGCTGGCAGACATCGTCAATGCCAACAAACGTCTCATTGTTTCGAAAGACACCAGTCTTCTGCTGATCGAGTACAAGATTCTCTGTGATGAAAAGGCAGATGAACTCGAAGAGTATGAAGAAACCAAGCGCGCAGAGCTTCAACATCGCTACATGAAGGCATTGAAGCTTGCAGGTGCTTACGCATTCATCGACAACTCTCCTTCTCTGACTGATGAGCATGTCTATAGTGCCATCAAGTTGGTGGAAGAGTCCGGTGCTGCGTTCGCTGCGATGCTTGGACGTGATCGTCCATGGGTCAAACTGGCAAAGTATCTGGTATCTGTGAAGCGTGAAGTCACTCAACCTGAGATGGTTGAAGATCTGCCCTTCTATAACGTCCCTCAAACCAAGAGAAATGAACTGATGGGGCATGCCATTGCGCATGGCTACAGGCACAACATCATCATCAAGAGAACCTTTGTCGATGGCATCGAGTTCTTCAATGGTGAAGCCTTGAAGGAAACAGATCTGAGCAAGTGCATTGTTGCTTACGGTGCTGAGATGGCTCATAACTATCGCAATGACACCTGTGCATTCACTGATCTGCACAAGATGACTCAGGCTCCTGATATCCACTGGATATCTCACCATCTGACCAATGGTGACAAGGGTCTAGGCCATCGGACTGAAGATCATTGCATTCCTGGCTTCAATCTGGTGGTTGTGGACGTCGATACGGGAATCTCCATGCTGCAAGCTGAAAACTTGCTCAAGGGGTATTCGTATCTGATGTACAGCACCAAGCGGAGCACAGATGATGAGAATCGATTCCGAATCATTCTTCCAACCAACTTCGAACTGAAGCTGGATGCGAAGGACTTTAAGGAATTCATGACTAACATCTATGACTGGCTTCCTTTCGATGTAGATCGCAGCACGAATCAACGTGCTCGTAAGTGGTTGTCTAACAGTGCAGGCATTTACGTCTATAACGAAGGTGAAACCCTGGATGTATTGCCATTCATTCCCAAGACTTCGAAGAATGAGAAGCGTAAGGAACTGTTGAATAACCAGCAATCGTTGGACAACCTCGAAAGATGGGTGCTCAACAACTCTGGTGATGGCAACAGGAACAATATGCTGCTGCGCTATGGCATGATTCTGATTGAAGCTGGCATGAGTCTCAATGAGACACGTAGCAAGATCCTCGATCTGAACAACAAGATGCCTGACAAGCTAGATGAGATGGAAATTCTCTCTACCATCATGGTGAGCGTCACCAAGGCTCACCTGAAGCAACCATAAGTAGATAAGCAGGGTGCTCCGCACCCTCTTTCGAAACAATACAAAGGAAACCATGACACAACCTACCTATAACGACAACCTTGTTCTGATTGTTGGTGAGTCTGCAACGGGTAAGTCTGCTTCCCTGATGACCATGGATGATCCTGCGGGTGTCTGGTATGCAAACTGTGAAGCTGGTAAGAAGCTTCCTTTCAAAGCTCGCTTTGACAAACAGTTTGTGATTACCGATCCTCTGCAGATCTATGAGATGTTCGATGCGGCTGAAACCAAGCCCAACATCCATACTCTGGTGATCGATACGCTGACTTTCCTCATGAACATGTTTGAGAGTCAGTATGTCATTGGTTCTGCCAATACGATGAAGGCATGGGGTGACTATGCTCAGTATTTCCAGAACCTGATGCAGAGCAAGGTTGCATCTTCTACGAAGAATGTTATCTTCCTGGCTCACACTGCCAACACTCAGAACGAAGCTGAGATGGTGATGGAAACCAAGGTTCCTATCAAGGGTGCGACCAAAGGCACTGGTGTTGAAGCTTACTTCAGTACCATCGTGGCTTGTAAGAAGGTTTCTCTGAAGACTCTCAAGGACTTCAAGAATGATCTTCTGATCATCACTCCTGAAGAGGAAGCATTGGGCTTCAAATACGTCTATCAGACAAAGATTACCAAGGAAACCGTCAATGAGCGGATCCGCGGTCCTCTGGGCATGTTCAGTCAGCAAGAAACCTTCATTGACAACAACGTGCAATTCCTTATCAACCGACTGCGTGAATACTACGCATAAACCAAGAAAGTAAACAAGACTATGTCTCTCCTCAAGAATCTGACCACTTCCGACGACATCCAACAAGAACGTGACAGTTTGGGTGGTGCTCGTCTGCTGGACACCGACATCTATCCGATGACGATCACCATGGCTTACCTCAAGAAGTCCGATGGTGGTGCTTTGGCTCTGAATGTCCACATGAAGACCGAAGACAACATCGAACATCGTGCGCAGTTCTGGATGACTTCTGGCGACAAGAAGGGCAACAAGAACTACTACGAAGACAAGAACGGTGAGAAGCAGTACCTTCCTGGCTTCAACCAAGCCAATGCCATTGCTCTGCTGGCAGTTGGCAAGGAAATCTCTGAACTGGACACGGAAGACAAGAGTGTTTCGCTCTATGACTCCAAGGCCAAGGCAGAAGTGCCGACCAAGGTGCCTGTTGTGATGGATCTTCTCCAGAAAGAAATCACAGTTGCCATGCATCGTCAGACTGTGGACAAGACTGCCAAGGATGAAGCCTCTGGTGAGTACCTTCCCACGGGTGAATCGCGTGAAGAGAACGAGATCGACAAGATCTTCCGCACTCGTGACATGATGACCGTGGCTGAGATTCGTGGACAAGCCGAGAAGGCAACGTTCCATGAAACCTGGCTCACCAAGAACAAGGGTCAAGTTCGTGACAAGCGCAGCAAGGGCACGACGACGACTCCTGGCAAGACGGGCGGTGCTCCTGGTGCTGGTGCCACAAGCGCCAAGAAACCGGCTCAGAGCCTGTTCAGCTAATCCCTAAAGGGTTAGCCTAGCCAACCCCGTAGAAGGCTTCTAAGCAAGCTCTACGGGGTTTTTTATCGACCTCTGAAACCAAGGAAAACCATGAAAGAAGACGACAAGATTGAACCCACTGGCCCGGAAGAAGGCGATGAGCAGTTCCCGGAATGCGAAGGTTGCGGTGAACGTCATCCTCCGATGCCCGAAGGACTGGCTGAAGCCATTCAAGGCTCCTTCAAGGCATTCGTTGAGAAACGTCAGCAAGATCAAGATCGCAATCAGAGCATGTTCTTCAATTTGGCTTCGATTGCAATGCCTGAACTGGCAAGGACTGTTGGAGTCAAACCGGATGATGCAGAAGTTGTGGCAAAAGCCATGCGTACTGCCATTCTGACGTTGCTGGATATGACAGCATCCAAGGAAGAAGAAGAGAGTGGTGTTCACATCATTCCTCTGGGTGAATTTCCCCGAGGACCGGTGCAGTGAGCGAAGAAACCAAGAATCCTGAAGCTCCTCAAGTAGAGGTCGAGGATCAAGCAGAAACCAAGAGCAATGTTGTGCAGTTCCCTGCCGTTGAACGGAATACTCTTCCGTCTCAGCGTGCAAGTGCTGCTCAACCTACTCCTGTACTCATTGACAATGTCGATACCTTCGGCATGTTGCTCAATGAGTGGCACTCCGCTCAACTGGCAATGACTCGTCATTTCCTCTCCATTCCTGAAGGAACGGAGATGGAGATTGCAGAAACAGGCAAGGATGCTGAGAAAATCGTTGTCGGAGGTGATCTCCGCAAAGGTTTCTTGCTCGGAATCCATCTGGCCTTGAATCATTTCGGTAGACTCCCGTTTGGTCCCACCCAACCGAGTGCTCTTACCGATGATTCATCCAATCAGTCAGCCAACGACGAAGTCCCTCCTACGAAACATTAAAGTCGTAGGACAAGATCCCAGTATGAGAAACTGGGGTCTTGCTGTAGGGACTCTTGAGATCTACAGCAAAAAGTTAACCATTGATCACATTGATGTCATTTGTCCTGATCTTCCCAGTGCCAAACAGACCCGTGTGAATAGTCTTGACATCGAGTCGGCGTATCAGCTTACAAAAGGTGCTTGGGAAGCATCCAAAGGTGCTCAAGCAGTCTTCATAGAGGTTCCTGTCGGAAGCCAATCAGCAAGAGCCATGGCAAGCTATGGTATCTGCGTTGGAGTGCTCGGAGCACTCCGGTTAAGCGGGATTCCGTTCTATGAAGTCACTCCTAAAGAAGTAAAGCGTCTAACAACAGGGAATCCTGAGGCTACGAAGCAAGAAATGATCGAATGGGCTGTAAATAAACATCCAGAAGCAAATTGGCCCACTCATACGAGAAAAGATAGAGTTATACTCACCTCAGCGAAAGCAGAACACATGGCTGATGCGATCGCTGCGATTTATGCCGGGATGTCCGGTACACAGTTCCAACAAACGCTGTCTATGATGACAGCACAACTCTGAAAGCAAGAAATGCAAGTTACTCTCAAGGAAACCGAAATCGTCGCTGCTCTGAAGGCTCATCTGGGTTCTTCGGGCGTTGGTGTCAATGGCAAGGACGTTCAAGTCAAGTTCACCGCAGGTCGCAAGGGTGACGGTCTGATCGCCAAGATCAGCATCGATGAACCCAACGAACTGCCGGGCTATGGCGCTGCTGACGTGCCGGTGAAGCCGCATCCGACGAAGGTTGCCGCTGCTCTGAACGACCGCGTGTCGAAGGCCACCGAAGGTGAAGCCACGGGTGCTGCTGATGCCGTGGAAGGTGTGTCTGCTGATGCTCAACCGGCTACTGTGGAAGCTGCTGCTGAGACGGCATCGGAAGACAAGCCGGCTGACGAAGCCAAGACTGAAGGTGCTGCTGCACCCAGCCTGTTCAACTAATCTCAGGTTGAACTGAGATGATCGAAGCAATCAAGTGGGTAGGTTGGATTCTCCTAGCCATCTTGGTTCTTTGTGTCATTGTTGCGGCAATACTAGGAAGCTTTATTGTCGGACTGTTTCTGACTGCTGTGTTTGTAGTGTTCATCATTGCAGCAATCATCAGAGACAGCTTTAAAAAAGACAATGATCACGAAGTAAGTTAAAAGAATCATTCCCGAATAGCTCAGTTGGTAGAGCAACTGCCTTGTAAGCAGTAGGTCAGCAGTTCAAATCTGTTTTCGGGAACCATCAATGAAGCCACTGAAGTAATGTTCAGTGGCTTTTTTCTTGTCTATTAAGGAATAAAACCATGAAAAAGAACTACATTGGCTTTGTCAATGACCATAGCGGCTCAATGGCATCGATTCGCCATGCAGCTATCAAGGATTCCAACATTCTGATGAAGAGTGTGAAAGATGCTGCAAGTGCAGAAGAACTGGACACGGTTGTGTCTGTTGTTGGCTTTGGTCTGAATGACTATGGCATTGGCCGTAATCGTGGTCATGGTCGATCTGGAAGTGTGCAACGTCTGGTGCAGATTTCGAATCCCCACGTCCTGAAGCCTATCGATTCCTGGGCATGTGACGGAATGACTCCGATGTATGACGGCATCGGTAGCATGATTGAACTTCTGGAAGGTTTGCCTGATGCAGAAAATCCTGATGTGTCTTTCCTGCTGATGATCACCACTGATGGCGAAGAAAACGATTCTTCCAAGTGGAACCATTCCATGTTGCGCGACAAGATCAAGCAACTGCAGAAGACTGAGCGTTGGACGTTCGTTTTCCGGGCTCCCAAGGGAGCACGAGGCATCAATCTGCTTGGTGTGCCGGAAGGCAACATTCAGTCCTGGGAAACCACTGAAGAAGGCATGAATGATTCCACTGTGCAGACTAAATCTGCAGTGGGCAACTATTTTCGCGCTCGTAGTGCTGGTGCTCGTGGATCTTCCACGTTCTACACCGATGCGAAGAATGTGGACGTGACTGCTCTGACGGATATCAGCAACAAGGTGACGATGTACGTGGTTCCGCAGGAAGACATGGGCATTCAGATCCGTGACTTCATCCTGAAGCACCGTATGCGCTATCTGAAGGGTTCGGCTTTCTATCAACTCACCAAGAGTGAGTCGAAGGTCAGCCATACCAAGATGATCGCCATCCGTCAGCGTGTCAATGGCAAGATCTACGCCGGTGCTGAAGCACGAAGCATGCTCGGCATGCCTACGAATGCCAATGCACGTCTGCATCCGGGAGATCACGGTGAGTATGACATCTTCATCCAATCGGAGTCCGTCAATCGGAAGCTGGTGGGTGGAACTGGCGTGCTCTACTGGGAAGAGATCGGTTCGGAGTTCACGGATGAGGAGTTGACCCGTCATCTGCCGAAAACCAAGGAACAGATCGAGGCCAAGCCTGCAGTGGTGCAACTTCCTGCTGTGACTGCAGCATCGAAGCCTACCCTGAAGCCGACTCCGAGTCCCATTCCGGTGACGAAGCGTGTTCCGAAAGTCAATGGCCGTGAGGTTGTGATCTACAAGACACGTCAAGAAGGCCGGAAGAAGATCTGGGCTAATGGTTCGCGTAAGTCTGTGCAAGACTACAACGCAATGCCGGGTACTACCGTGATCGAAGGCTTCAAGGCTGATGATCGCTGGTTCTCGTACCTGTAAGCGTTAAAGAAAGTGCAGTTCGATTCTGCTCGCTTGCCGAGGATTGGTATGTTTCAGGTTCAATTCCTGAATGTTCTGGTGAACACAGGCATGACTTTGTTGGTGGGAAAGAAACCAACAACTACGCAGTGTGAGCGGAGATGTTGCCTATATGCTGCGTCTGTGAGGTGTTAAAGTCTTCGTTTGCCAAGGTATCTACTACCTAAAAGTAGACTGAGGGGTGAAATGCCCCTCCCATTTTCGAGAGTGAATGAATCCGATTAAGTTGGTTTCATGTGGGTTAGGCTGCGGAGATAAACCAAAGCCCTGTCGATACGGCACTGAATTTGGTCAAATCTCCGCCAAAGCATCGATCACTCTCACCTATAAAGGAAACCATGAATATGAAGATAGTTTTCTTCTTAATTGGGGTTGTAATGTGGGCCTCTTCTTGGTTCTTTATTAAACAAGATCCAGATCTAGCCTTGAAGCTTTTTGCTTCTTCTTATCCTGTGATGTTGTTGTCTTTGTTGTTTGATTTAAAAAAGCCACCTAAGTAGGTGGCTTTTTCTTTACTTCATCATCTTCATCAAAGATTCCATTCCTTTGACTGTACCCAAGTTGTCAAGACTCATCGGGTACTGAAGAATCCCTGTTGTCAGTGGATTATTTCCCAACTTAGCTACAGCAGAGCTATCCAGAACGATGGGACCCAGGTCATGGAAGTGCTGCAATGCCACAGTAAGCATCACTCTCAAGGGATTATCCCTAGCCAACTTCACCAACACTCTCTGAATCCTGAAGAAGTACTTGGTAAACATCATCAATCCCATGTCATCCATGTACTGAAGGTTCCTGTGCATGGGAAGATCATAGTTAATGAATGAATCCCTGGCTTCTTGCACTGCATCGGCTTCCGATAGTGCATTCTTCTTGTTGATCAGGTGCTGATAGAGTGCATACCGAGCCACGAAGTCAGACATCTGCGTGATACGACTCAAGCTCTGATAGATCTTGGTGTCGTGGGTCATGTAGATCCCTCGTCCGATGTTTCGGATGGTTGGGTTGAGCTTGCTCTGGTACTTGTCCAGTTTCTTGCTCAATGCGCTCTTGTAGGAGTAGATATCCTCGTCTAAGGACACATCTTCCACAATCGTAGGCATCAGTCCCTTATCAATCAGAGACTTCACAGGATTCCGTGCAAGGGAATCTTCCAGGATCACGATCCTGTCTTTGGCTTCCTGTGTCTGTCCATGGCTATATCCGATCTCAAGTGCTGTCTTCAAACGGTTGAGTTCTTCCGAGTCATTCTGGTAGGCCGTAGCAGCCTTCAGAGCAACCAGTTGATCTTCAACCATTCCCTTACGAGAAACACCATTGAGAGCCAACAAGGTCATGTTCGACCAGATATTTCCCAACAGCACGATACCTGACTTCACCACAATGATGTCCTTGGTTTCACGAATGACTTCTTGCCACACTCGTTCACTTTTGGTGATCACCATTGCTGCTCGACGGGACCAACGCTCGGCTTGGTCTTGTGTCTTGCCAAGACTCACCCTGGCATAGAGCGTCATTGTATGCTCAACCACAGAAGTAGCAACCTTCTCAAAGGGATTGAGTTCATCCAGCAACGTTTGACCAGTCAAAGCACGCTCTTTGTTCTCTTTCCTTTGAGCATCTAGCTTACGGAACATGTCAGCAAAAGACTGCTTCCGATAGCCAAAGATAATGTCGGCTTCTGCTCTGCGGATGACGATTTCATCCCTTCCCCAGATGGCACGGATGTCATCCTTGGTTCGCTGGGGAATCATGGCCCAAATCTGACGATCTTCCGGGTCTGTAGAGCGTTCAGAGACTGTCACGAAAGAACGTGTGTTCTTCGAGAAGTCTGCCTTGTATTGTTGATACAAAGCCTTAACGATCTTACGATTCTGTTCAATCGAAGACTCTTTGTCGAAGATCGAACCAGACAACACACCCATCAGCTTGTTAAAGCTGTTGTCACGCTGCAGAAGCACGTCCTTAGTGTTTTCCCGCATCATGTAGCGGTAATCCACCACCTGACCGGATTCATTGAGAACCGGAGCCATGAATGTCGTATTCACCTTGTCCAAATCAGGACGAGGAGAGCTATTGAACATCTTGGCAATGCTGGCTGCACGCTTTTGCTCCATGGCTTGAATCGCCTGGGCTTGTTGTGCCGGTGTCATGCCTGTGATGCTGGTATCCATGAAGGATCCCTTGGCATTCATGGCCTTGGTAGAGATCGCACCAGAAACATACGGATTGAGTCCTGCACCCTTCATCACATAGATGAATCGAGGCACGGAAACCGGGTCTGTAGGGTCCAAAGGCACTGGGGCATACTTCACATAGCCTTGCTCCTCCAAATCAACTCCATCAGCCTCTGTAGCGACCTTGTGATCGACCTGAGGATTGGTGATGTCAGGCAGGAAGCCATGCATCATCAGTGTCTTCACACCAGAGAAGTTGCGTTCCAGAGCATCAGCTTCCAGGGAACGATGCAATGCCAACAGGAATTCCACACCATTCTCATCCTTACGTGCATTCTCCTGTGCAAACACACTCTTGATGTTCTGCAGATGGGTATCACTGCTGTACTCAATGGAATACAGTGTGATCAGTGCATCAATGATAGGCTCAATACGACGGGACTCTTGCTCAGAGATCCTGCCTTGTTGAGTAGTGCCAAATAGACGAGCAATGTTGTAGCCGTTCATCAGCAACAGATCATCATTAACCTGTCCAGTAGCCTTGTACTTACCCAAGACATTGGCACGGTTAATCATGAAGCCACGGATATTGACATTCAAACCAGTAACTTCAGCTTCAACCTTCTTGATCTGTGCATTCAAGAAGTTCTTGTCAGACACCAGTTGCTCAAGTTCCTTGACGTTGTAACGTCCAAGAATGTTGTGCATTCCGGTGCGTAGAACGATGGCTGAGATTGCTGCCTTGGCTTCTGTGGTCAGATTCTTTCCCTGATCCTTGAATGCTCCCAAGGTCAACTTGCTCTGCTTGGAAATCAAGTCCTTACGTTCTTGCTCCAATGTCTTTGTGGATGCATGAAGGGCTTCAATCGACTGACGCGGTCCCTTAATCTGTTGAATGACATCAGACACCACATCTTGACGTTGATCGAACACGCTATCACGGACCATCTGCATGGCATCCATGAAAGAGTTCACCTTATTCAAGGCAACCACACGAACTACCGAGTTCAAACCACGAACAAGATCGCTCTTGGAGTTCTGAACAAAGTTCGTCTGTGTAGCCTTGACCACAGCGGCTCTTGCAGCATCAGAGTAATCCTTAGCCTTGCCTTCAAGGATCTCTGTATAGCTATTGCCCGTATTCTTCTTGAGAATGGACATCTTACGCTTGGCTTCGATGTCAACAAGTTGTTCAACGAGAGCTTGAAGCTTCTCATTACCCGGTTGACCTTCAAAGGTATGTGTAACCTTGGAGACAAACCATTCAAGTACCTTCTCAAAGGCAATTTGCACCTTCTCTGCAATGTTCTTACCACTCATGATGGTACGACCATTGCTCTGAGTAGGAGCACTCAACATAGCGTTGAACTCTTGAGTTCCCAAACCAAGAGCAGCAAACCGAGCAAGGTAATCCGATTGCTTGTTGCTTCCTGCCGTGGGCTTGAAGAAGAAGTCATGCTTCTCCTGGGCAATCTGCTTGTCCTGGCTGGTAGCTTGGCTCCAATCTCCCTTGTGGAAGGACTCCGGCTTGATGATGCTCTTGGCTTCGTTGTAGAGGTCTTGCAGTTCCTTATAGACGAGCTTGGTCTGTGCTTCACCTGAAGTGAGGGCAGAACGCATGACGGCTTCCACCTGATCGGTGACAAAGCTTTCCTCCTCAGAAACTGCCAGAGGGCTCTGTGCGATGCTGGAAGCCATCGGAGCTTGTCCTGTAGCCACAACCTTCGTCCATGCATCCAAGGCCGTTCCTGCCTGCTTCTTGAGGGCATTGGCATGGATGGATCCATTGGCACCATGGAGCTTGAAGACGATGCCATCCAAGAGGCTTTCCAGATGAGCACTGAATGCAGGCTTTACTGATCCATTCTTGAGTGCTTCATAAATGTCCGTGACTGTGTAGTCATTGACTTGTGCTGCCATGCTCAAGTTCAGAGAAGTCCAATAAGACTTCTGAGCTTTGCTGGCTTCATTATACAAACCAGAGACATTAGCAATCAGAACACTCAGACCGTTCTCAGCAATCTCTTGCTCAGTGCGGGTAGAACCATTGAAAAGCAAACCAGTAATATGAGCAATGAAGGACTTCATGCCCTTCACCAGCACATTCTTGGTAGTTGCTGACTTATGTTCGATCTTAGAGAGAACCTGACGCTGGAATGTTTGGTTCGTCATTCCATAGGTAATGAACTCCTGGATGTTGGTGAGGGGGCTGTTGAACTTCAGACCATTGGCTTCTGCATATTGAGCAGCCTTGGCTTGAAGCGCAGTCAGATCATTCAAGATCCGAGTTGCAGCAGCATTCCGACCGCTATCAGCCACGATCTGTGCCACCGATGCATGAGTCAATTCATGGATAAGCAGTTCTACTGTCACTGCACCATGGGTGAACTCATTGGATTGGATATAGACGGTCGGTTGACCTTCCGTCGAGAACCATCCCATCGAAACACTCTTGGGCGGAACTGCCTGTTCCTGAACATTCGAAGCTGTCACATAAGTGACAGGCATGTTCAAGTCCATAGACTTAGCCAACTGCTGAACAATGGCACGATTGACTTGACTGACACGATCAGTCTGAGTCTTCAACATGTCATTGAGCTTGAACAGCACATCCTTAGCTGCAGGATTGGCTTTGTTTTCAAAGAATTCAACCAATTCTTCGTTGCTTTGCTGAGTAGGTGTACCTACTTCACCCCAGACTGAAGCCAGGGGTTCAGCAATAGCTTCCATACCTTCGAAGTCATTGATATCTTCCGAAGTGTCTGTATTGCCTCCAAGAATGTCAGTAAGACGGTCCAGACGCTTCATCAGAGCAGCAGGAATATCCTTAACCAATGCATCAGAACGCTTCTTGGCTTCTGCACGATCAGCATCAGTGATGATTTTGTTGCCTCCTTCAAAGGCATACTGATCCATCGATGCCATTTCTGCCATCGTGTCAAACTTCATCTTGTCAGCCGCATAGCTGAGAGATTTGATCTGATAAGCCAATGTATGAAGCACAGTATCAGGAGTGAAGTTGGATTCGCCCTTGTTCTTCTTGGCATCAGCAGCGACAAAGTCCACCAGAACCTTATTCACATCAGCCATTGTCTGAGCCGACAGTTCTCCCTTCTGAGCCATGTCAGCCATATTGGTGATCATGCTCATATAAGAGGAATACATCTCCGTCAAAGGAGAATAGTTCAGCAGTTCAGTCCAAGTATGGGAGTTGATCTGATTGGCAATGTCATGAATGTTGTTCAAGCCAGTACCAACAGCATCATGTACGTTCAAGATCTCATTTCCCAATTGAGTCTCATGGGAAATAGAGCTATCGAACGAGTGAACAGACTTGGAAGACATTCCGACGCCTGGACCTTCCATGGTCGGAGCATTGCCACGAGTCGTGAAAGACATCTGTGGCTTACCACGCTGAGTCACACCATTAATCGGTGTTCCAAAGGTAGTCCTGCCTTCATAGGCTGCATCCATACTGACTGCAGTACCTTGATCTGCAATCATCAGACCAGAGTTCTTATCTCCATCCTTCTTTGACATTGCTGTGTGTAGGAGCGGCCGGAGGGCCGCGATAGAGTCTTGAAACTCTTTCTCTTCAGCACGAGTCAAGTCACGGATAGGAGTACCCTTCTTGTTGACTTCAAGCTTTCCTTCACCAATCAGCTTCTGAACAAAGTCACGACGAGCACCCTTATAAGCAGCGTTGTACAAACCAAAAGTAACCTGAGCTACTTGATTGAACTTGTCACGCTTCTCAAGGTAGTCCCTAAAGTTGTTTTCAAGTGTTCCCTTGGCAACCATGCCAAGATTCTTCATGAATACGCCTTCAATAGCCTTGACTTCATTGGTATTGAACTCATAAGCCATGAGTTCTGCAATAGAAGTGTTGGCAGACCAGGTATTCAAACCAGCTTCAGAAAGAATGACGTTCAAGTCATTGACCAAGTTGGTTTCCAGTGCAGCTTGCTTCTCGACAGGCGAAGTCGAAACCTTCTCCATGCGCTTATAGATGGAGTCCACAAAGCTTTCAGCCATACTTTGACCTGCACGACGAGTTGCAGAGCCAAAGTGAATGGCATTGATAGGCTTCTTGATGATATTGCGACCTTCCTTGGTCACTTCACCACCAGCTTTTTGCAATTCACCTGTGAAAGTGTAGATTGCATTGAATACCGGCACCTTGGATGGATCCTTGGCTTGGATATCCTGTGCAGCTTGGATCATGTCGGCTGCAGTGCTTTCATACAGGTCTTTCTTACCACCTGATCCACGCCAAACGTTGTACTGCGAGAACTTATCTCCAATACGAAACATTCCACCCTTATTGAGTCGGTCATACATGGCTTCAATGGATGCAGCAGCACCATAAAGCATGAAACTCAGCATAGGACCGTTGTTCACACCGTCCACTTCAGCCATCATGGTGGCTGGAAATGTGGTTTGACCTTCAGACATGCTCCGATAGGAAGCCATGGCAAAGAGAACATCCAATGTATGGCCGTTCTCTCCACCTTCTTTAACTCCTGTCACGATGGCTTGTTGCTGTGCTTCAGACAGGTCTTCTCCTGCATTGCGAGCCTGGATGGCTGCAATAGCGGCATTGAGCTTCTGACCTTTCTCCGTTGCCGGATCAAAGTACTGTTCAAACATCGGCAATGACTTCTCATTGGCTTGCTTGTCCGTCTTGACACCCAGACCTTCGAGAACACGCAACTTGAAGCTATCAAAGGATGCTTCATTCTGAGTATCAACCGTGGCTTTCCATGAATTCTTGTGAGTCAGATACCGATGCATCTTGCTCATCTGAGAATTGAATCCATTGGATGCCATACCTACCCGTTGTTGCCTCCAAATAGAGTACGGGAAGTAGAAAGGACGATCCAATGCACCTTCTGTGCCGTTATTCAGGGTTTGACTGACAAATGCCTTGTAACGGTCGAACTCACGTTGCAGACCATCGTTTTTGGCTTGTCGTCCCTTCTGATTAGCACGATGGGTATTGATGTCTGTGACTTCATTGAAACCAAACAACTGAAGTGCAAGGTTATCCATCATTCCATTCAACAAGTTCCACTTGTCTTGGGAAAGATAGTTCTTCTCTTTGCTCTTTTCAGCAACAGCTTGCTTCAGACGCTTGGGAACACCTTCAGTCGTTCCATCAGGAGTTGCTTGACGGAATTCAATCGGAGTCAGAGACGGCTCAATGATGGACGATTCAACACCCAGCAGATTCGTCAGAATATTGCTGGTGCTGTCTTGCGCATCTTTGATAGCCTGTGCTTCTGCAGGAAGAGAGAACTTATTGTTCTTCTCTTGCCAGTTCAATCGAATGAAGTTGGCATCTGCAGTGTTATTGCCTTGGTCTTCTTCACGATAACGTGCCATGTCTTCAGGAGACACCGTTTCACGAGCGATGATGCCACGCTCAAGCAACAGCTTTTCCACATGAGCACCCAGCGAAGATTCCAGGCGTGACATCAATGCCAAGTCTGCATCTGCTTTGGGCTTCAATCCCAGTGCTTGGACAACCTTCTTGCCCATGCTATTGCGCCAGTAATGTTCTGGCAGCATCTTCAAACCAAAGCGACTCCATTCAGGATCCGAGATCTCATGAGTCTCATCCCGACCAAAGAGAGCATTGATACTCTCCTGAGTTGCTGCGTGTCCATTGGCCGCTTCTTCATAAATGAACGACATAGCCACACCAGTAATGGCAGACTTAATGTTCTGTTCCAGATTGAGTTTGCCATCTCCTTCTTGAATGAAGAACTGGATAGGATCTTTGAAGTAGAAGTCTGAAGTATTGGTACGAACCAATGCCTTCACAATATCTGCATTCCATTCCTTTGCCTTGGCAATGAACATCTGAACTGCAGCATCTTGCTTGGACGACAGAGCACCTTTCTCTTTCAAGAAATCAGTGACTTTCACTTCACCTGAAGCCAATGAAGAAACAAAGTTCTTCACTGCCACCAGAGGACGGACAGACGCAGATCCTTCCTTACCTTCATCCTGAGTGGTGTGGTCTGCAATCAGATTGCGTTGCTGATACGGCAAATCCTTAGTGGACTTGTCATAGACAACCGACTTACCCTGGTTCCTTACTTTCTCAGGAACTTGGTCAGCTTGAACAGCTTCTCCCTGAGATTGCTCGGTAGGTACTCCCTGTTCTTGGACAGCAGCCTCAGACTCTGGAACAGTTTGAACAGATTCAGTAGTTGTTTCATCATTCAGCCTAGTGGTTTCCACAGGATTGGTTCCTGTGGTGGTTCGGGGAACTTCTGCAACGGGGGTTGCTGTGACTGTAGCTGGCGCTGCTTCTTGAGTTGCGACGGCTTGAGCTTGGGGAGTCGATCGGATTGGTGTGACATTGTTCCTCTTCAAACCAATAGCAGCATTGAGTTCCTGCACAGCGGCATTCAGTGCATTCGATTCAGCACGAATAGCCACAGGAAGCTTGGGAGTTTGCAGCGTCAATCCGCCATTCTTTCGAATAGCTTCATCACTCAGTCGAGTCGATGGTTCTTTCCATTGACCATCCGCAGTGCGCACCATCTGTCCACCCAAACCACGGGTAATCAGATCTTCTGCGAACTCAGCCTTAGCTTGATGTTGCTCTGCAAAGGTTTCCAAAGACAACATGGCTTTACGAGCCAGCTTTGTATTGCCCTTCTGCACAGCTTCCGTGATCTTCTTACGGTACTGCTCAATGCCAATGAACTTGTTCACTGCACCGGGTTCAGAGCCATACATCACATCACGAGATACCTTCTCTGTGCTCTTGAGCGCATTCTCAGCTACACGAGCATCAGAGAACTTACGCAGGTAATCCCTCTGCGTATCAGTCAGACCATTCTTCGTATCATTGGCAAGATCCAATGCCTTCTGTGCATCCACTCTCTCAGGCACAGCCATAGAGAGATTAATCAGACGATCTGCAGCCTTCGGAGCTTCCGTTGGATTGCTCTGAATGGTTTCAATCTCAGTATCTGGATCAATATCACGGACTTGTTCTGTACTGAATCCAGCCATTACCTTATTGGCTTCAGTCAGACGACCTTCAACCTTCTTCAGATCAATCTGAAGTTGCTTGGCAACCTTAGGATCTACTGCAACATCACCTGTTGCAATAACTTCCTTGGTTTCATCAATGACTTCCTGATAGATCTCCCGAGTCTCAGTATCTGCAGGATCCAATGCAGCAAGTTTCGCTTCCCACTTGGGAAGTTCTGCCTTCGCTTCCTCAACTTCCTTAGAAGATGCAGGATTCAGAGCGGCATTGATCTTCGAACGCTCTGCTTCGAGGGTGCTGACGATCTCGGTAGCCTTCTGGAAGTTGGCTTCCTTGATCTCCGGGGTAGCCGTATCTGCCTGGGCATGTTCATAGAGCGCCGCCACAGCCTTTTCCGGGGCGTAGGAGACGTCTTTTTGATCTACCAGGGCAGAGACATCACCCGTGGTCGAAGCAGCCTCATAGGCGGCTTGTTGAGCCTTCTCACCGGCACTGGGTTCACGCTCTGCAGCTTGGAAGGTCACCGCATCCTTGACGGTGGAAGCCACAGCACCTGTGATTGCAGGGCCACCAACCATCGCAGCACCCGTCAAACCACCAATAGCAGCACCTTCGTAGATATCCTGTGCAGTTGCAGGCATCAATGCAGCTTCACCTTCAGCAAAGGTCTGATAGCCTTCAGTGACTGCTTCACCTAAGCCATTACCCAATGCTTTGTTGACTGCACGTTCCAAACCAGCAAGACCACCCTTAGATGCGCTCTTGACCAGGGTATCTACAGCAGCTTCTGCACCCTTGATGCTCTTGAGCATCGATACATCCATCGCATGCTCTGCAAGAGCAGTAGATGCAGCGAAGAATGCCATCTTTCCACGCGTAGCTTCATCAGGCATCTGACCATTGTTGTCAGCAGCGTACTGTTCCATGCCTTTCTGATAGTTCTCAGAGGCATAACCGATGTTCGTAGCTGTCAGAAGTGCAGCACCAGCCTTGGGAACTGCACCAATAGCCAGTTGAGGAATGTTCTCTGCAACATACTCAGCAACTGCAGTGGGATTGTTGATGCCAGCCTTCAGAGCATTGCTCAGAAGCTGTGCTGTACCACGAGCAGCGCCATAAGCACCACCAAATAGGTCACCATTGGTTGTTGCTTTGGCAGACGTGACAACACTGTCCCAAATAGGATCGAAGTCCTTGGTCAGTTCATCACGGAATTGAGCACGATCAGAGGTATTGACCAGAGAACTGCGGTCAAACGACTGATTGATATTCCGAGAGATCTCAGATGCCTTCTGCGAACGCTCAAACAGTTGCAGAGGACTCAGCATGCCATCTTTGACAGCTTGAGCCTTGGCACGAGCGATCATTTCAGGATGATCCCGTTCACTGTACATACCCTTCGGGGTATTGATCAGTGTGAGATCTTCAGGCGTGGCTTCACCTGTCTTGTAGCGATTGACTGCTTGGATCTCTGGTTCAGACAGAGAGAGTTGGTCGCCATAAGCCACTGCATCAGCAGGCATAGCAGCCACATTGCCAGCCATACGGGACAAACCAGAATAAGCAGCAGCACCCAGGTTAACTGCAGTGCCGAGTACACCGTTCTTCTCGATGTCCAGTTGATTGACCAAGGATGCTTGATCCAAGTCAGCTTG
>Ga0182210_1000002_pt1 | contig 62234 bp, 87 predicted proteins | sample G5R1MG_19_FD_129670 | JGI IMG/M metagenome (GOLD analysis project Ga0182210, IMG submission 129670) | Switchgrass phyllosphere microbial communities from Michigan, USA - G5R1_MAIN_03OCT2016_LD1 MG | ecosystem: Host-associated > Plants > Phyllosphere > Phylloplane/Leaf | place: USA: Michigan... | reverse complement strand
GGTCCGCAGAGCCCCGGTTTACGAAAAATTATGAAAGTGATCATGACACCAGTCTCATAAGCTGAATTTCTGATCCATAAGCAGGAGGTTCGGGCTGTCGGCGTAGCCGTCTAAACCCATAAGCTGACGTCGGGGTGGCCTGTTGGTTGACGTTGGGGCCGTTTCTGATCCATAAGCTGACCGTCCTGTCTCATAAGCTGATTTCTGTCCCATAAGCTGAAGTTTTGACCTGGTGGATTTTCAGGTGGCAAATTGACGGTTTCCCGCGGAGGGGAGGGGTCATATAGGGGGGTCATATATCCCCCTTAGTCACCACTAACTTAAACCCATCCTTTTATACCTTCTCTATAGGGGTAGCCCCTCTCAACAAACAGTCAATTTGCCACCAATTCTGTCAATTTCGATCGTTTTTGCTTAAAAAGTAGGCAAAAAGTGCTTATGGGACAGGATTTTTCGGTTTTTTGGTGCCACTTTTCATGAACAAACCGTCAACTCGTCGTTGAAAACGTCACCAGGTCGCGCAAAAGTCGGCCGAAACCACGAAATTCCGGGCGACTGATCACCGGGGGCAAGATCCACCGCGAAAACGAAAAAGCCACCCGAAGGTGGCAATTTTTGCGAAAAACGTGAAATTTTCAGATTTCGTCGGGGTCGTCTTCGAGATCCGTGAACATCCCCCCGTCGCCCCGTTTGATGTGCACGCCACGAACGCAGTTGACGCCGCCGTGCATAAAACCTGTCGAAATGCCTAAAAGTTTGGTCTGCTCCTGTTCCAATTCGTCGAAAAGTTTCTGTTTTCCCATCGGTTTGCGGTTCGAGTCCTTGCACCACTGCGCATATTCGCTGTAGAAAAAAGACCTGGCCGTGACGAATTTCGGTCCCTTTCCCATCTCGCAGTGGTCGGTGTCCTGGATGAATTCCAGCAAGGTGCTGGTGCGACGCTGCCATTCCAGCATCATCAGCCGCTGTGGGGTCGTGACGACGAAGTGTCCGCGGCTCTGCAATGCCTTGGCGCCCTGCAGCGCCCATGCCAAGATAGCCGGACGCTCGTGTTCGATGATCTTCTGCGCAAGGTCGACCTGCTGTTCGTTCTCGCGGCCGACGCGGCTGTTCTTGAACGACATCAGCAGCCACCGCGAGTAGAAGGCAGGGCTGTGGTCCTTGGTATAGATGAAGTGGTTGCCGTTGAAGATGTTCGCGGCCTGGTTGCGGAAGTTGAAGGGTCGGCCGGTAGGGTGGCGTCCGGTCAGCGTGTCGCGGCCTGTGACCGACTTGAAGTGCGCCGACGGAATAGCCTCGTCGTCCGGCATCTCGCCCACCACGTTCAGCCGCTTGCCGGCGAGATCCGCGAGGTAGTATTCACGGTCCCACTTGAACGGCGACACGGCCGACCGGGCTTCAGGCGGGATCAGCGATTCGATGATCTTCAGCAGCGTGCCTTTGCCTGCGCGACCAGGCCCCTTCATCATCACGACCTTCTCGTAGTTGGCCATGATGCCGAGCACGGTGGCGCCGATGACTTCCTGCAGAAGCTGTACCTGCTCGTCCTTGTAGTTGCCGCCGAATGCGTCGTCGAGCAGCTTGTTGAACATCGGCATGTCGCCGACGATCGGCCGGATGTCGAAGGCCACACGCTGACGGTGTTCGGCGCGCAGTTCTTCCTTCACGACCTGGCCTTCATCGTCGACCTTGTAGAAGACGCCGCGGCAGGCCAGGCCGATCGGGGCCTTGTTGAAGAAGTCTGCTTTGCCCTGGCTGACCGCGGCATAGGCTTGCGCTGCGATCGCGGTGTAGTCGTTGCGACGGATGCAGTTTTCGCGCCCATCGAACTCGTCGGCCACGTCGACCGCGAAGTCGGCCGTGATCTTGCCGCGCCACACTCGGTCGTCGGTATCGAAGGAGAAGATCTGACCCTCCACGCCGATCGGGGCGACACCGTTGTCCTTCTTCAGATTGCGGATCAGCGCCGCGGCATAGGCAGCGTGTGTGCCGCCACCGTCTTCGGCCGACTTCTTCGCGTTGCGCAGTTCGGTGCGCAGTGTTGGCAGGGTGATCCCGGTGAACTTGCCGATCAGCTTCAACAGGCGGTCTTCGTTTACAGGCGTCAGGTTCGCATCGCCCATCTCGCGGAAGATCTTCGGCAGCAGACGGAATTTGTCATCCTCGGCCATGCCTTCGAGCCTGGCGCACATGCGGGCCATCTTCTCGTAGTCTTCGAGTTCTTCTGCCTCGGTCTTCGTGCGAGTGGCATCCCATCCGGCCGTGGTTTTGGCCTGCTGGTAGAGGCTGGCCAGCGTGACCTTGTTGGCGCGAGCCTCCTTTTTCTCGGCGCCGCGCCAGACCTTCTCGAACTCCTTTTCGTTGTGGAGATCCGATGCTTCGCTGACGTCCTTGGCCAACTCGTATGCGCAGTCCCACTTGGTCCACTTCAGCGCGAAGATCAGATCTCGCCACTGCTCGTAGCTGTACTCGCTGATCTTCGTCTTGATCGCCGTCAGCGCCGACTTGACCCGGTCAACCTCGAAGGTCGATTCGGTCGGCGGCGGGATCTCCATCAGCGGGTCGTAGTCTGCATCGCCGGCTGTGGTGCTGGATGACGACTCTGCCTTCTTCTCCCATCCGGCTTCTTCGGCCAGTCGCTCGAACTCGCGGCAGACATCCTGCACTTGGTCGACCGTCAGCAGCGGCAGGTCGATCACTGGCGTGTTCAGCGGTGTGTCGTCGGTGGTCCACTGGTAGGGCCGGCCGGTGTCGGGGTGCATGTGATAGGCGACGAACTGCTGACCGTCAGCCAACACTTCGACCTTCATGTACCGCCTGCCGGGTGTCCACTCGGGATGATCTCCGTTGTAGTAGGACGCGGACATGATCTTGCCGAAGTGCTTCTCGGTCGAGAACATCAGCAGGGTCTTCGGCGCCTTGCCTACGCGCTGCGGGAACGTGACGCCGAACGTGTGTTCGGCCCAATCCACCAGCTTCTCGACGATGTCCTTGTCGAGCACGTCGATGTCGATTGCCGGCGTGTCCTTGGCCACGATGCCGACACCGTGCTTGCCCCATCCGCGGTCGATCATGACCTTGAACTGTTCGGGCGTGCGTGCGTAGTCCAACTGCCAGGCGAACGGCTTGGCCGCATCACCTTCACCTATGCGCAACCCCGGGGACTTGCTGCCCTTGGGGATCGGGACGATGCCGTAGCCATTGGCTATCAGCGTCAGCCCATGATCTTCAAAATATCCACTCATTTAACTTCCTCGACGTCCGCGGACGAATGAACCATGAACTGCTGAGACCGCAGGGTTCATTCCGTCGGGACGTCGAGCGGGCGACGCAGCCATTCGTTGCGGGTATGTGTCCGGCCGCACATCTCTTCGATCGTGACGGCCATGTGGGCGGCGCACTTGCCTTGCCGCAGTGCATATATGACCGACGAGTGGTTCATGTTCAGGGCCTTGGCCAGACTGCGTACACTCTCACGCCCGGTCAGGCGCAGGCTGGCCCGATCCAGCAGGTACTTCAAACGACGGCGAGCACGTTCTTCATCAGGTTGACTCGGGTCGTCAACGGTCTCGGGAAATTGCATAGAGGCTCCGGGTGGCAGCGAAAAATTTTCGCAATTCTATGTGAGAACGGTTGACAGGTACACCACCTGCGGTAATACTGCAGTCTCTTAACCGTTCATCCCTCATCCGTTTTATAGGACCATCATGGAAACCAACCGCGATCTGCTTTCGGCCGTCCACAACTTCAACGCGATCGGCCAGGTCGTCCCGCCCGGCCCGACTTTCAACGCAGATCGGGTGTGCTTCCACACCGGCATGCAGTTGGAAGAGATGGCCGAGAAGATTGCTGTCGTTGCCGAAGGTGCTGTGACTTTGAACGAACGCGAATACCTTCGTAGGTTCGCGTCTGAACTCGACATGATGGGCCGAAAATTCAAGGCCAGTTACTACCAAGGTGCTGTTCTCCGTGCAGACCGCGAAGCCCTGCTCGACGCTGACATCGACATCGCCGTCGTCACGGCCGGTTCCATGCAGTACCAGACCCCGCACTACCGTCTGGCCGTCGACGCGGTGCTCGGCGCCAACGACGCGAAGTTCCCGGACGGTATCGCCAACCGCGACCCCGTCACCAATAAGATCCTGAAGCCGGCCGGCTGGAAGCCTGCCGACCTGACGCCGTTCCTCGTTCCCCGCAACGACTGATCGACGGCAACACACGTTCCCCGCACACGTCGGGGCGCGCATCCCTGACGTGTGCTTCTTCATCTCTGCGCAGTTCCCTTTCATCTCAAGGATCATCATGTCCATCACCGTTTCCGCACAGTTCGCATCGACTGCCCTGGCCATCGCCTTCCTGCAAGCCGCCGAAAAGGCCGGTGCGTCTTCTACCAGCACCGCGGGCACCGCCGACGCCGGCAAGGGCACCAGCACCGCCTCCACCACCGTCGAAGACAAGACCGTCGCGCCGAAGCACACCCTGGCCGAAGTGCAGGCCCTGCTCGGCAAGATCGGCGCCACCTACGGCGACGACAAGGCTGCATCGGCCGCGGCGCAACGCGCCCTGTTCGTGCCGCTCGGCTATACCAAGTCCAAGGAAATCGGCGAGAAGCACATGGACCAGGTGTTCGCCGCTGCCGAAGCCGCGCTGGCCGATCGCGAAAAGGCCAAGGCCGCCGAAGACATCTGATCGACGCCGGGCCTGATAGATGACCGAGCACAGGATCACCCTCACCGCGCTGGCGGCGAAGTACGCGGTAGCCCATGCGGCGCACCACGTCTTCTCACCGTCCGGCAGTTGGTTGTGGTTGACCTGCGCCGGTGGTCTGATCCCGAACCTGCTGGCCAAGGACGAAGCCGGGTTCGATGCGGCCTACGGCACGGTCGGTCATGGTGTCGGGGAAACCTGGCTGAAGACCGAACGTCGGCCGGACTACCTGGTCGGTACAGTCGAGAACGTGGGCCGCTATGACATCGAGATCGACGATCAGATGTTGGATGAGGTTCAGCAGTATGTCGACTGGTGTCAGCCGCTCGAAGGTGTGCATTTCGTCGAGACGCATGTGGACTTTTCCAAGTTCACACCGCTGCCCTTCCAAGGTGGCACATGCGATCACGCTGCTGCGCGTCCCGGGTATCTGACGATTACCGATCTGAAGCTAGGTAAGGGCGTGGTTGTGCCCGCGAGAAACAACCCGCAGTTGATGCTCTACGCGCTTGGATTCTTCCTGCGATACGACGATGAATACCACTTCCAGTACATCGAGATGCGCATCGCGCAGCCCCGTGTGCACCATTGGGATCGGCACGTCATCAATCGTTATGAGCTTCTGGCGTTCGCCGAGCATGTGCGGGTTCGCTCGCATCTGGCCTGGCAGTTGGATGCACCACGCACGCCGTCGGAAAAGGCGTGCCAGTTCTGCAAGGTGAAAGCGACGTGCGGGCCGGCAGTGGCTCTGCAAGCGACACAGACGGCAGGAATGTTCGATGACCTGGTCGACATGGGTGTCGACGATGTCGAGGCGCTGAAGGATCGGATCGAAGACGGAGACGCCTTCAAGTTCGCCAACCTGATGACCTTGACCACGGATCAACTGGTCCGGTTGATGCCCTTCAAGAACCAGGCTATCGGCTGGTGGAAGGCAGTGGAGATCGAACTGGCCAAGCGCACCCGCGCCGGTCAGACGACGAATATGAAGTTCGTTCGAGGCCGGTCGTTCAGATCGTTCAAGAATGACTTCGAGGCAGGCAATGTGTTGATCGCCAACGGGGTCGACCCCGAGGTAGCGTTCCCGCTTACGGTGATCTCACCGTCAAAGGCGGAAGACGAGCTTCGTAAGGTCGGGGTCAAGGGCGACAAGCTGAAGAATGTGATGATGCCGCTGGTCATCAAACCACCAGGCAAACCGACGTTGGTGCCCTTGTATGACAAACGTCCTGCAATCACGAACATCGACGATGACGAGATCTATGCGGATCTCACTGAAACCGAAGTAATCGATTAACCATTCCTATCAACAGAGAAACCATCATGGCTCAACCGAAACTCATTAAAACTGTTCCTGGCGCACGACTCTACGAAGACGACAAAGGCAACCCCCTGCTCCGTCTCGACGATGTGCGCGGCTCCTATCTTTTCCTCGGCAAGCAGGCCGACGATAAGAACGACGACGGTACTCCCAATCCGAAGTGGCGCGGTATTGGCATGCTGCCGAAGGCTCGTGTCGAAGCCTACGACCTGGTCATCGCCACGATCGACAAGATCGTTGCTGCGCAGGGCAAGGGGGAGAAGGCCGTTAAGGTGCTGCGTGCCAATATGTTCATCCAGGACGGTGATGAACGTGAAGACGAAACCATGCACGGCCACTGGCTCATCAGCGCGTCTGAGACCAAGCAGCGTCCGACTGCTCGTAATCGCCAGGGTAAGGAGATCACCGATGCGACGGAGATCGATCGCACCTTCTACAGTGGCTGCTATCTGACGATGGTCATTCGCCCGTGGTTCTTCGGCGGTGTCGTCAAGGGCAAGGACAAGGCATATCCGAAGCGAGTTGCAGCAAGCCTGGGATCGGTCTTCTTCATGCGTGACGGCGAGCCGTTCGGCGCCGGCAAGATCGACGACAGCAGCATCTACGACGACTTGGCCGATGGCGACGACGGCCTGGGCGGCAATTCCAACAACGACGGCGACGAGATCTGACCCGTCGCACACCCATCACCCAACCAGCAACCATAGAAGGATAGACATCATGGCAACCGCAAAAAAGGCTCCGGCCAAAAAAGCAACCCCGGCGAAGAAGACGGTGGCACCAGCCGCACCGGCAAAGGCTGCAGCACCCGCGAAGAAGACCGCAGCGAAAGCGCCGGCCGTCCGCGCCCCGAAGGCCGGTGATCGCGGTGAAGCGATGCTTCGTAGCGGTCAGAAGATTCGCGTGAAGGTTACTGCCGTGCACGAAAAGGTCAACGGCGTGTGGCTCGAAGTGATCGGCATCGGCAATGTCTCGGCCGGGCGCACCGCAACCGTCCGCGCCAGCGCGTTCGTCCGCGACAAGAAGTGATCCGGGCCTGATGGACCCGACGCCCGACAGGTTCGCTTGTCGGGCGTTTTGCATTTAACGGATACAGGCGACTATGAAGTACATCGACAAGCGACCGACCGTCACCACCGACACCGAGTGCCTGCCTGGCTACTGGTCGATCGCGTTCATGTCCACGGCCGATCGCAGCCGCCGTGTGAAGTTCGAGCTATACGAAGGCCATCCCCTCGACACTGACGGCATCCGCAAGGTCATTGCGCGCAATCGAATCGTCAGCTTCAACGGCAACCACTACGACATCCCGATGATCTGCCTGGCCCTGACCGGCGCCAGCACCGAGGAACTAAAGGCAGCGAACGACACCATCATCGTCAAGAAGCCACTGGTCGGCCTGAAGCCGTGGGAGTTCATGAACCGCCACGGGCTGTACCTGCCCCGTGGTCTCGACCACATCGACTTGATCCAGGTCGCACCGTCGGCCGCGCGTGACAGTGGCAAGGAGTCGCTGTTCACCAGTCTGAAGATGTACGGCGCCATGATGGGGTCGAAGAAGATCCAGGACATGCCCGTCGGCCATGACACCTTCGTTACCGAGGATCTGCGCCCGCTGGTGGCCGCCTACTGCTACAACGACCTGGAGTTGACCTGCGACCTGTGGGATGAGTTGCAGCCGCAGATTACCTTGCGCATGCAGATGTCCGACGAATACGGTGTCGACATGCGCAGCAAGAGCGATGCGCAGGTCGGCGAACAGGTGATGAAGTGCGTCTATGAGAAGGAGACCGGTCGCAAGCTGTATGCGAACGATGAGGTCAAGACCGGTGCGATCAAGTTCGTGCCACCGAAGCACATCAACTTCCAGACGCCAGAACTGCAGCAGATGTTCGATGAGGTCATGCGTGCGTCGTTCATCGTTCGTGGCGACGGCTACATCGTCCCGCCGAAGGAACTCGAAGGTCGGATCGTTACGATTGGCGGTAACCGATACATGATGGGTATCGGTGGGCTGCACTCGATGGAGTCGTCGATCAGCCACTACGCCGATGAAGACACGATCATCGTCGACACCGACGTGACCGGCTATTACCCGAACAACATGATCGCCACCGGCCGGGAGCCGGACAACATGCGCGGGATCTTTCAGCCGGCGTTCCGCCGCCAGGTGAGCGAACGAACCGCCGCCAAGCGAGCGGGCCAGGTCGAGATTGCCGAGTCGCGCAAGATTGTGTGTAACGGTCTCTTCGGCAAGACGAGCAGCCGCTGGTCGGTTGTCTACTCGCCCGAGATCATGATCCAGACCACACTCGGGGGTCAGCTATCGTTGCTGATGTTCATCGAGCAGATGACCCTTGCCGGCTTCCAGGTGATCAGCGCGAACACCGACGGCGTCGTCACCAAGCTGCCGCGCAAGCATAAGTGGTGGCACCGCGGCCTGGTCATGGATTGGGAGATCGAGACGAGCCTTGAGATGGAGTACACCGAATACAGTTCGGTCCACTCCCGTGACGTCAACACCTACATCGCGTTCACCGTGCCAGACGAGAAGACCGGCAAGGTGAAGATCAAGCGCAAGGGCAAGGCCGCGGTCCACGGGCGTGGCATACCGGGCGCCTATGGGCTGAAGAAGAACCCCGACGCCGAGATCGCCTACGACGCCGTCGTGCTCTACCTGCAGAAGAACATCCCCCTGGAGCGGACGATCTACGAGTGCAAGGACATCCGCAAATTCCTGACGTCGACGAAGGTCGGTGAAGGCGGCGCGATGTTCAACGGCGAGTACGTCGGCAAGACCATCCGCTTCTACCACTGCAACAACAGCAGCGAGGCCATGTTCAAGCGTGACAACGGCAACAAGGTGCCGAAGTCGGACGCCTGCTGGCCATGCATGGAACTGCCGGACGAGTTCCCCGAGAACGTCGACATGCAGTGGTATCTCCGGGAGGCCAACGCGATCCTGAACGACGTCGGGATGAAGGGTGTCGATCCGGCGCTGGCCGGCCGCACGGGCACTGTTCTGGCCCACATGGAAGAGAAGAAAACCATTCACACCGTCGAACTGCCGAGCGGCATTGCGCTCTGCGGGGCAACGCGCGAGACGATCCGGGACAAGTGGGTCGAATTCGATGCGGTGCCGGACGGTCATCGTCATTGCAAGAAGTGCAGGGATCTTGAAGTATGAAGAACGAGTTGGAGAAGGACATCGAAGGTCCGAGCGTGGCGTATGCGATCTCACGAGGATGGGTCGAGATCAAGATCATGTCGGCCAATAAAAACGGTTGGCCCGATCGCTTCTTTTTCAGGGCGCAGGGCGCGCACACCCGTGTGGTCTGCATCGAGTTCAAGAAGGTAGGAAAGGTGCCAACGCGCCAGCAGTTCAAGCGTCACGGAGAGCTTCGTGCGCAGAACGTCGAGGTCTATTGGACCGATAGCTTTGAAGAGGCAAAACAATGGCTGTACTGAGCCCCATCGCCAAGCAGATTCGCGCGCTCTTCCGACGTGTCCGGCTCAAGCCGCAGCAGTTGCATGTCTACCAGCGCCAGGCCATCGAGTTTCTGAAGGACAACCCGTTCTCGGCGCTGTTCATCGACATGGGTCTCGGCAAGACGTCGTGCGTGCTGACGATGATCGTCGAGTTGTTGTTGGAAGACGGCTTCTGCACTGGTGATCCGATCCTGATCGTGGCGCCGCGCCGGGTGGCCTGCGAGACCTGGCCTGCGGAGATCGCCAACTGGCTGCACACGGCAGGCATGAGCTATTCGCTCATCCATGCGCGTGATGACGATCCGCGTGTGCGCCAGGCCGCGGCATTCTGTCGCAAGCAAGGTCGGCTTGCTGGCCATGACGAGAAGGCGATCAACAGTGCTGCAGGTAACGCCGAGACCGTGATGAAGGGTCGTATTCGCATCGACGCCGCCCACAAGCGTGCTGACGTACACATCATCTCGCGTGACTGGCTCGAATGGCTCTGTGACTATTGGGGCGTGAAGTGGCCTTACCGCACGGTGATCATCGACGAGTCATCGAGTTTCAAGGACCACAAGTCGGGTCGCTTCCGTGCAATGAAGGACATCCGGTGCAGCACTCGCAACCTGATCACGCGCCTGCATCTGCTGACGGCCAGCCCTGCGGCTGAGACCTACGAGCATCTGTTTCCGCAGATGTTCTTATTGGATAAGGGCGCTGCGCTCGGCCACAACATCACCACCTACCGGAAGACCTACTTCTCGCAGAACCAATACAACAAGAAGTGGGAACTGCGGCCCAACGGCGAAAAGGACATCCTGGCCAAGATTGCGCATATGACGCTGGTCATGAAGGCCAAGGATTATCTGAAGCTGCCCGAGCCGCTGATCATCAAGCAGCCGGTGCGACTCGACGAGAAGTCGATGGCCCTCTATCGTGAACTCCAGAAGGACTTTATGGTCAAGCTGGAAGATGGCACTGAGGTTGAGGCTGAGACTGCCGCGGCGCTGTCGCAAAAGCTGCTGCAACTGGCGTCGGGCGTGCTCTACGAGACCTACTTGGACAAGGATCTCGAAACCGACGATATGAAGAAGGTCAAGAAGATCCACAAGATCCACAACTTCAAACTCGACGCGCTGGCCGAACTGGTCGACAACCTCGACGGCAAGCCTGTGATCGTGGTCTATCACCATCAGGCGTCGTTGCACCGGATCAAGGCTGCGTTCCCCAAGGCCGTCGTGATGGACAAGGACGGCAAGTGCATCCCGAAGTGGAACAGCGGCAAGATCCCGATGCTGCTGGTGCACCCGCAGTCGGCCGGCCACGGCTTGAATCTGCAGGAGGGTGGTCACAACATGATCTTCTTCGACCTGCCTTGGAGCTTGGAAAACTACGAGCAGGTCATCGGCCGCCTCGCGCGCCAAGGTCAGTTGATGACTGTCGTCGTCCACATCCTGTCGGCAGTTGGTACGCTCGACGAAGCAGTGTTCGAGGCACTGATGCGTAAGCAGAGCGCACAGACCTATATGTTCAAGACCCTGAAGCGCTTCATCGCGTTGTTGAAAGCCGGCAAGCCGCTGGTTATCGACGACGAAGAGGAAGAGCTTGAAGAAGAATTTGTTTAAGGAAGATCATGACTAAGAAAAGTGGCGAAGGGGTCACGTCGGTCGAAGACCTGCTGCACGGCGGCTTCAACCTCTCGCAGATGGAAGTGCTCTTCGGCATGGACTCCCGGACCATCACGGCCCGGATATACGGGGTGCCGCATCACAGCGTGCGCAATGGCGCGAAGTGCTGGCTGGTGCGTGACGTCGTGCATCGGCTCTACAAGCCAAGCGCGGCACAGGTCGAAGCGATCCTGCCGCGGATGAACACCAACGCGCTGCCGAAGGAACTCAGCAAGGAGTTCTGGAATGGTCTGCGCTCGCGCGGCGCCTACATGCGCGAGATGGGCGATCTGTGGCCCACGGGCAAGGTCGTCGAGGTCGTGTCGCGCCTGTTCAAGTTGTTGAAGCAGCGCATCGGCCAACGGGTCGACGGCATTGAGCGGAACATGGAACTAAGTGATGCCCTGCGCACGCTGCTGCGTGAGTCCGATGCCGCGTTGCTGGAAGAACTGCAGCACGCGATCAAGGAGGAATTCAAGGAGCGCGCTGACGACGTTGAAGACAGCAAGGAGAATTACATCCTGAAGATGTACCAAGAGCGCTCGTTCGATGCACTGGCCGAACCTGCGTTGCCCGATGTGATTGAAGTGGATGACGACGATGAAATTTGAACGTGTCGAGGATATGGTCCTGTCGGTTCTGGCGCTGCTGGAGCCGAAGGAGGAATACACCGTCTCGCAGGCCGCGGAGAAGTACCGCTACCTGAACAACCCCGGCGCCTATGTCGGCAAGTACAAGAATTCGATGGCTCCCTACATGGTCGAGCCGATGGATATGACCCTGGCCCGCAACTACGTGGGCCTTTGTTTTGTAGGGCCAGCGCAGTCGTCCAAGACCGAGTCGCTGATTCTGAACTTCATCGCCTACACGGTGAAGGTCGACCCGATGGACATCATGCTGGTGTGTCCTACGGCCACGGCTGCGCGCGACTTCTCGATTCGACGGGTCGACCGGATGCACCGCGACTCGAAAGAGATCGGCGCCATGATGCTGCCGGGTGCAGACAGCGACAACAAGTTCGACAAGCAATACCGCAACGGTGTGCTGCTCACGTTCAGCTATCCCTCCGTCACTGAACTTGCCGGCAAGCCCATCGGCCGCGTGCTGCTCACCGATCGAGATCGGATGCCTGACGACATCGACGGTGACGGTGATCCCTACGACCTGGCCAGCAAGCGCACCACCACGTTTTTGTCGAACGCCATGACCGTCTGTGAGTCGTCGCCGTCGCGCACGATCGACAACCCGAAGTGGATTCGCGCCAGTCTTCATGAGGCCCCGCCGTGCGCCGGCATCCTGGCCCTCTACAACCGCGGGAACAAGTGCCGCTGGTACTGGCCATGCCCTCACTGCGGTGGTTACTTCGAGGGCAACTGGTCGCAGATCACTTACACGAAGCAGGAGGGCATGACGAACATGGACGTCGGCGCCACCGCGCGCTTGAGGTGTCCGCTGGCCGGTTGCGGCGAACTGATCCACCCTGACCAGCGGCAGGCGATGCAGATGGCCGGTCGATGGGTGCAGGATGGCCAGGCCGTCGACAAAGACGGTGTCGTGTTCGGCCCGAAGATCCGCACGTCGATAGCTTCCTACTGGTTGAACGGCATCGCCGCGGCCTTCACGACGTGGTCCAAACTGGTCAATGCGTTTCTCGATGCCAACGATGAGTATGAGAAGACGCAGAACGAAGGGCCGTTGACCAAGTTCTACAACAACGACCTGGGCGAGCCTTACCTGCCGAAGTCGATGCTGACGAGCCGTTTGCCCGAGACGCTGCAGGCCAACGCGATCAAGCTGCAGGAAGACCAGGTGCGCAAGGTCCCCGAGGGCGTGCGCTTCCTGGTTGCGCTGTGTGACGTGCAGAAGAATATGTGGATCGTGCAGATCTTCGGGATCATGCCGGGCAAACCGTTCGACATGGTCTTGATCGACCGCTTCGAGGTCAAATACTCGCAGCGGTCTGATGAAGTGGGCGGGCTGGAGTGGGTCAAGCCGCACGCCGAACTCGACGATTGGGATGAACTCATCGGCAATGTGATGGAGCGGGAATACGAACTCGCTGACGGGTCGGGCAGGATGATGCCGATCAAGCTGACCGGTTGCGACTCGGGTGGTAAGGACGGCGTGACCAGCATGGCTTATCGCTTCTGGCGCAAGCTGAAAGACGAAGGCCGGCATGCGCGGTTCGTGTTGACCAAGGGCAGCGGCAAGCCCGGCCATCCGCGCACGCAGATTACCCACCCGGACAGCAGCCGGAAGGATCGCAACGCGGCAGCGCGCGGCGACGTGCCTGTGCTGCAGTTCAACTCGAATCTGCTGAAGGACGAACTCGATGCACGCCTCGATTGCTTCACGCCGGGCCAGGGCATGTACCTGATGCCGAACTGGTTGCCGACGTCGTTCTTCGAGGAAATGTGCGCCGAGCAGCGGACCAGCAAGGGGTGGGAACACACCAGCGGTCGAACACGAAACGAAGCCGTCGACTTGGGCTATATGTGCATCGGCTTGTGTCTGTCGACCTACATCCGAATCGAAACGTGGGATTGGGAAAACCCGCCGCAGTGGGCCGCGCCGTGGGACAAGAACAGTCTCATACGCCAACCCGATGAGATTCCGAAGCTGGCGCATACCATAAAATCGCCCACTGATTTTTCCAAGTACGCCAAGGCGCTGGCCTGACCCACGCCCAACAATCGAAAGGCCGCACATGACGACCGAAGAACTCCTTGCCCTGAAGGCGAAGATTCTCGACGCCGAGACGTCGTATCACAACCTGCTGACCGGCAAGGTCGCCCGGGTCGTGCAGGATCAAAATGGCGAGCGTGTCGAGTTCACCGCCATCAACGCGAGCGCACTGCTCGCCTACATCGGAAGCCTGAACGCGCTTCTGCCTTGTGACCCGCTGATCGCCCGCGTTTCGCGTCGGCCCATCGGCTTTTTCTTCTAGACCATGAAACCACCTGTTGTAATCGACGTTGCTGCGCGCCCTGTCACTGGCGCTGTTGGCCAAGGTGGCGGTGGTCTTGAAGGTGCCGAGCGCACCACTCGCGAGACCGCGCTGTGGTCGCCGCCCATCATCTCGCCTGATCGTCAACTCAGTTCTGGCGTGAAGGAGACGGCTGACGCTCGTAGCCGCGACATGATCCAGAACGATGGCTATGCGATGGGCGCATTGGCCATCCATCGCGATAGCATCGTCGGCGCGCAGTACCGACTCAATGCGCAGCCTGTGAATGAGATCTTGGGCTTCACCGAAGAGTGGGCCGAAGAGTTCTCGGCATGGGCTGAGACCCGCTTCAACCTGCTGTCGGATTCGAGCGAAAACTGGTGCGATGCCAGCGAGATGAACACGCTTACGGGCCTGGTGCGACTGGCCGTCAGTGGTTTCGTGATGACAGGTGAAGTGCTGGCCACATGCGAGTGGAAGAAGCGGCCCGATCGCCCGTTCTACTCGGCCATGCAGATGGTCTCGCCGTCGCGGCTGTCCAACCCGGACGGCATGCCCGACACCAAGACCTTGCGCCGTGGCATCGAGAAGGACAACTACGGTGCTCCGATCGCGTACTGGATTCGCAAGGGCCACCCCGGTGACATCCTGTGGGACGTCGACGGCTACGAGTGGGTACGCGTCAATGCCTACAAGCCGTGGGGCCGGCGCATGGTGCTGCACACGATCGAGCAGATGCAGCCCGACCAGTCGCGCGGTGTGGCCGACATGGTTGCCGCGCTCAAGCAGATGAAGATGACCAGCACGTTCCAGGACGTGACGCTGCAGAACGCTGTGGTCAACGCCAGTTATGCCGCGGCGATCGAGTCGGAGATGTCGCCTGACCTGGTGCGCGAGATGATGGGTGCTGGTCCTGGCCAACAGACCTATGCCGAAGTCGTGCAAGGCTTCATGGATGGCCTGATGGGCTATGTCGAGGCGGGTGGTTCGGTGAAGGTCGACGGTGCCAAGATCCCGCATCTGTTCCCGGGCACCAAGCTGAACATGAAGCCGATGGGAACACCGGGCGGCGTCGGCACCACTTTCGAGCAGTCGCTGTTGCGTCATATCGCAGCCACCCTCGGCTTGAGCTATGAGCAGTTCAGCCGCGACTACACCAACACCAACTACTCGTCGGCGCGTGCTTCGATGGGTGAGACCTGGAAGTTCATGCAGTCGCGCAAAAAGCTGGTCGGCGACAACACCGCCAACTGCATGTATCGGCTGTGGCTCGAAGAGGAACTGAACCGCGGCAACGTCCCGCTGCCGGTGGGTGTGACCCCTGCTGCGTTCCTGAAGCGCTTCTACGCTGATGCCCTGGTCCGTGAGGCGATCTTTGCCGCATCCTGGATCGGTGCATCCCGTGTGCAGGTGGATGAAATGAAGGAGACGCAAGCCGCGATGCTGCGCATGGGCGCGGGTCTGTCGACGATGGAAATGGAGACCGGCCGGCTCGGCGAAGACTGGCGCAAGGTGATGCGGCAGAAGGCCCGCGAAGAGGCATACGCCAAGAAGTTGGGTCTCACCTTGAACTTCAGCACGCAGAAGCCGACGGCCAAGTCGACCGCGTCAGCCGGTGCCGCTGATGACGAAGACGACGATGAGATTTAGGCACCCCATTTACAATCTCGCCCAATTCGGAGTAAGCACCCAATGAGTAAACACCTAGCCCGCGAAGCACTGCAGTCGATGAACCTGAAGCCGATCGCCATCGCGACGACTTTCCAGACGCTGCAGTCCGATCTCGCATATGTGGCCAGTTCCAACATCGACGCGGAGAACGACAACTTCATGTCGGTGCGTCGTGGCCAGCTTGCCGCGGCCTACGGGCAGGACGGCGTCGCGCAGGCCAAGCCGTTTGCGTTTGCGCAGGGCATCGCCATCATTCCGATCAGCGGCACACTGCTGAACCGCCTGGCGTCGTCCTATGGCAGTTATGCCACCGGCTACAACTTCATCAGCCGCCAGGTGCAGCAGGCCGAAGCCGACGACGATGTGATCGGCATCATCTTCGACGTGAACAGCAACGGCGGCGCGGTGGCCGGCTGCTTCGAGTGCGCGGGCACGATCTTCGCTGCGACCAAGCCCACGATGGCGCTGGTCGATGCCAACTGCTACAGCGCGGCATACGCCTTGTCGTCGGCCGCAAACAAGATCGTGTGCACCCCGAGCGGCGGCGCTGGCTCGATCGGTGTGGTCGCCATGCACGTCGACATGAGCGGCTTCCTGACCGAGATGGGATTCAAGGTCACGTTCATCCATGCCGGTGCGCACAAGGTCGACGGCAACCCGTTCGAGCCATTGTCGGCCGACGTCAAGAAGGACATCCAGGCATCGATCGACGACTCCTACGATGAGTTTGTCGGCCTGGTCGTCGAACATCGTGGGCTCACGGACAAGGCAGTGCGTGCCACCGAAGCCCGAACCTATTCGGCCAAGGACGCTTTGTCTCTTGGTCTAATCGACGCCATTGCAACGCCCAAGGAGGCGTTCAATGCGTTTCTCGCCGAGCTTTCCGGCTCGACAACTACCACCAGTGAAAGGAAAGACGCAATGTCTGCAGCAGCAACCGAGCCGGGCGCAAACGCGAAGGCACACACCAAGGAAGATCTCGACGCAGCCGCGTCCGCAGCACGCACGGCCGAGCGCCAACGTGTCAAGGACATCCAGGGCAGCGACGAAGCCAAGGGCAAGACCAAGCTCGCCAACCACCTGTCGATGAACACCGAGATGTCGGTCGCCGACGCCAAGGCCGTGCTCGCCGCCGCGGAACCCGAAGCCACCAGCACCACCGTCGTCGATCCCAAGGCCAACGGCGTCTCGCCGCTGGATGCCGCGATGGGCAACACCAAAAACCCGGAAGTCGGTGCCGACGGTGCTGCCAAAGGCAAGACCGACGAGCCCGAGATGTCCAACGCCAACCGCATCCTGAAGGCACAGGCCCTGTCGTCCGGCGCCGAGTTCGTGCCGGTCAAGGACTGATCTCGTTCCCATCCACTCGCAAGGAGAATTTCCATGTCTGCATATCCGCAACTCGCGGTGGGCGAAGTCCAAACGCCTCCCGCCCTCAAGCAGCCTTTCGTGGGCGATCGTCCGATCAGCAACGACTCGGCTGTGATGGCCACTGCCGCATGCGTGCAGTACCAGGTGCTCGCGCTGCTGTCCGACGGCACCGTCGTGCCGTTCGTCAATGGCACCAACACCCCGAGCCAGGCTGTCATCAGCGCGATCGGCGGCAACGTGGGCGCCCGTGTGCCCTACTACGACGCCGGCCACTTCAACCACGAAGCGTTGGTCTGGCCTGCCGGTCTGGCCGCCACGCTGAACGCCCGCAAGGCGTTCTTCAACGGCACCCCCATCAAGGTCGGTCACGTTCTGCCGAACTGATCTCCCCGCAACACCACGACACAGGAAAAAGATCATGCCCGACATCACCCTCTACGACCGTGCCACGCTCGACACGGTCTATCGTTTCCAGAAGCTGCCGACCAAGCAGTTCTGGCTCCCGCAGTTCGGCCGTCAACTGAACTTCGACACGCCCTACATCATGTGGGATCGTGTCTACGGCGACGACCGTGGCCTGGCCCCGTTCGTCCTGCCGAACGTCAAGGGTCGTCCGCAGAAGCTGCAGACCTACGACTCGATCAAGTTCGCGCCGGCCTACTCGAAGATCAAGGACGTCGTGACGCCCGAGATGCACATCGAGCGCGTGCCCGGCGAGAACCCGATCGTCGGCAACCTGTCGATCGAGCAGCGTCGTGACGCCGTCAAGGCCGAACTGCTGCGTCGCCAGAAGATCAAGTTCGCCAACCTGGAAGAGTGGATGGCCTGCCAGGCGCTCACCAAGGGCAGCGTGGTCGTGCAGGGCGAAGACTACCCGGCCGTCACGGTCGACTTCCGTCGCGACGGTTCGCTGACCATCGTGAAGGCAGGTAACGCAACCTGGGATACCGTCGGCGTCGATCCGCTGGCTGACCTGAAGGCCGCACGTATCGCCGTGAACAACCTGTCGGGCACGACCGTCAACAAGTACGTCTTCGGCGGCAATGCCTGGGGCGCGTTCGCCAAGCGCGTGAACCTGCGCGATCTGATGGACAAGAACTACGGTGGCCAGCAGGTCAACGTGTCCCTGATCTCGGACGGCTACGACGGCCAGGAGTACATGGGCTACATCCAAGGTCCCGACGGTCAAGGCCGTCTGGATCTGTGGGTCGACAACTCCAAGTACGTCGACGAGACCGGCACCCTGCAGTTCTACATGGACCAGGACACGGTGGTCGGCATCGGCAACGGCTTCGACGGCATCCGCTGCTACGGCGCGATCTTCGACGCGCGTGCCGGCTTCCAGCCCCTGACACGGTTCTTCAAGAACTGGCTGGAGGAAGATCCTTCGCACGAATACATCCTGGGCCAGACGTCGCCCCTGATGGTGCCGAAGAACCCCAACACCACCTTCAGCATGCGCGTGCGCTGATGGTGGCCTGACGGCCGGGCAATTCCGCCTGGCCGTCCTTCATTCAATCGTTCCCTGGAGAAATATCATGGCTGAAAAGCTCGTTACCCTGGTTCCTCTCGTCACCATCAGCGTCGTTCGTGAAGGCGAGTTCGTGAACCTGCCGATCAACGTGCCCTGCGAGTTCTACGAGAAGGAAGTCACCGACATCCGTCGCGCCGAGAAGGCCGAAGGCAAGCCGATGCTGCGTGAACTGCAGAAGGAAGAGGCGGTCGTCAAGGCCGTCACGAAGAAGGCCAACGACGAGATCTGATGGCCTTCGATTTCGCTGACGTGAAAGCGAACGCACGCCGAGTCGTCCAAACGACGCTCGGCGTGTCGGCGTTTTATCAGTCCAAAACCATGAGTGCGCCTGCCGGCATCACCGCGCGGCTGCACACCAAGATGGCGCTGTCTGGCGATGCCGAAAGCGACGGCTACGCCGAGATGACTCAGGGCCTGTACCGCATCGTCACGATCCCTTCCGACACACCGGATCTCGAATTCGAGCGTGGCGGCAAGATCTCGTTCAAGCACATGCCTGGTTGGGTCTACACCCTCGACACCGCAGAAGAGCCCACCGGCCCGCTGGAGCGTGTCTGGCTGGCCACCGGAAGCCGCACGCCATGATCGGCGCCATCGCTTCCTTGGGCCTGGGAGACGCGATGGATTTTTTCAAAGCCCTCCCCGAGACAGCTATTCAATCTGCGGTGTACGCGATCAACGACGTCACCAGTCGCACGGCGCTGCCGGGCATCCGCAGGCAGATGCGCCTTGAAGTCGACTTCCCTTCTGGCTACCTCGAAGGTGATCGTCTCAAGCAGATCTCCAAGGCCAACAAGTCGAACCTGCGCGCCTTGATCCAGGGCCGCGATCGACCCACGTCTCTCGCCCGTTTCGCCAAGGGCCAGACTCCTGCCAGCACGCGCGGGCGCGGCGTGACCCTCACTGTCAAACCAGGTGTCGCACGCAAACTCGACAAGAGCGCGTTCCTGATCAAGCTGCGCAACGGCAACACCGGCCTGGCCGTGCGGCTGAAGCCCGGTGAGCGGCCGAAGGGCTCGAACAAGGTCTACCCGTTGGGAAAGAACCTGTTTCTGCTGTACGGTCCATCGGTCGACCAGGTCTTCCAAGGCGTTGCGATCAGCAAGTCGCCCGAGATCTCGGCGGCACTGTCCAAGCAATTCTTCCGTCAATTCGATAGGCTTACCAGTGGCAAATAAAGATCACCCCAAGCTAGTCATCCTGAAGCGTCTCACCGCGCTGCTGGAGACCATCACCGTCGCCAACGGCTTCACGCACGATCTTGCCGGCCAGGTGTTTCGTTGTCGCCTGACGTTCGGCGACAACGATCCGCCTTTGTTCGTGTCGATCAACGAATCGCCGCGCCCGGACTTCGGTCTGTTCACCGGCAACGACTTGGCGCGGAAAGAGGATTGGGATCTGCTGATCCAGGGCTGGCGCGCAGACGATGACGGGGATCTTCTCTATGCCCTGCTGGCCGACGTCGAGATGTGCCTGGCCAAGATCAACCTGATGGGCCGTGGCGAACAAGCGCCGGTCCCGACGTTCCCCGATTGGTACATGCTCGGCATGGCCACCGAGGGCGTTGTCGGCGTGAAAGTGCAGCCCGGCGTCGTCCGGCCGGCACAGGCCGCACCTGGCCAACCTGTTCAAAAAGCGTGCTTCATGCTGCCTGTCCGCGTGACCTACGCCTTCATCCAAGGGGGTGTCGAAACAGCAGATACGCCATAATTCCCACGCTTTTTCGCATCCATCATTCGTTTTCAACAGGAGTCTCACATGGCCATCAACGGCGATACCGACAACAAGAACTACACCCTCGGTCGGGGTGAGGTTTACATCGAACTCTATCCGGCGAACGCCACCATCAACGAGTACACCAAAGGTCTCGGTGAACGGTACATCGGCAACACGCCCGAGTTCAGCACCAGCCAGTCGTCCGAAACCCTCGACCACTACGACTCGGACAAGGGCGTGAAGGAGAAGGATGCATCGGTGCAACTGTCGCAGGACCGTACCGGTTCGTTCACCACCGACAACATCAACAGCGACAACACCGCGCTGCAGTTCCTCGGCACCAAGGCGACCCTGACGCAAGTCTCGGCCACCGGCGTGACCGAAACCCTTACCGCGTTCAAGAGCCGCTACCTGCAACTCGGCAAGAGCGTGTCGAACCCCACCGGTGTTCGCAAGACCACTGTCACCGGCGTCACGCTGGCCGTGGGCGGCACCACCGTGCAGCAGGCCGGCAACTACGAGGTCGACGACGAACTCGGTCGTGTCTACATCCCCAAGGGCTCGACCATCGGCGACAACATCGACATCGTCGTCACCTACAACGTGGCTGCATCGACCCGCACGCAGGTGGTTTCGTCGTCCAACGCCATCTACGGCGCGCTGCACTTCATCGGTCGCAACCCGGTCGGTCCGAACAAGGACTACTACTTCCCGTATGTGAAGATCGCACCGGACGGCGACTACGCGCTGAAGGGCGACGACTGGCAGACCATCGGGTTCACCTTCGACATCTTGAAGAAGGGCACTATGGAAGCGGTCTACATCGACGGCCGGGCCGGCGTCGTCTAAAGGCTCACCAGCATGAGCCTTACTGCCTATCAACCACGGCGTTTTGCGCTTGTGGTTGATGGTCAGTCCCTCGCTTCGTTGCGCGGGCTGACCCCTACCGACATACATGCCCTGGTGAACTATCACCTGGCAGATCTACAGCGCCTCTTCGACATGGTCGTCAGTGGTGTCAAACTCGATGAAACGCAGACCGATACCTTGCTGATGGGCCTGCTGTCCGAGATGCCCGGTCTCGTGGCCAACATCATCGCGCTTGCCGCCGACGAGCCCACGGGCGCAGCCACCGTCGAGCAGTACCCGGCCGCGGTCCAACTCGAAGCGCTCCAGCAGATCGCGAACATGACCTTCACCGAGGCCATGCCGATAAAAAAAGCCGTGGAGGTCGTCGTGGCCCTCCTAAGCCGGAAGAGCGCGCTCAAGACAGCGATCTCGAAGACCTTGAAAAAGAAGACGAACTAACACGTCAATTCCTGGGGCTTCGCCGCGATGTGAATCTGCTGCTTTCGGAAGGCCATGAACACGCCGAAAGTTATCCGCTCGCAGTGGTTTGGTCAGAAGTCCGAATAGTTCGTCAGAGGCATGCCAAGCGCCTGGCAACAAGTTCGGCGCTGATGGTCCAAGCCATAGCAAGCGTGCTGTCTAGCAAGGGCAGCAAAGTTCTATTGAAAACGCTTGCGGAGATGGACGAGCATGAGTAACGAACGTCGGACAATCGAACTGGCCATCCAGGCACAGTTCAAGGGCAAGCAGACCGTCGACTCGGTCAACAAGTCGCTGGCCCAAGTCACGAGCACCCTCGACGATCAAGCAGCAGCAGCCAAACGCGGCGAGGGTTCCTTCGATGATCTGAAGGCCACCCTCGCCGCGTTGCAGCTTGTGGCTCGCGACAAGAAGGGCCTGCAGACGCTGGTCGACGCGGTCGAGTCGACGGCCACCGCCTTGACCGAACAGAACGCCAAGCTGGCCACGGCCGAAGCCAAGCTGGAGGCGTACCGCAAGAAGATCGGCGACGTGTCCAAGGCCACCGATGGCCAGGCCGCGAAGTTCGCTGCATACGAGCGGGCCGTCACGGGAGCACAGACCAAGATCGCCGGCCTGCAGAAGGTCGAAGCGGATCTCGTTGAAGCTCTGAAGGCCGGTGGCATCGAGATGGCAGATCTCGGCAACGCGCAGCAGCGGCTTGCCGACACCACGCTGGCAGTCGCACGGGCGATCGCACAGGCCGAAGACCAGCAGCGCAACTTCGTCGCCACCAACAAGCAGGCCCGTGACCAGGCGCGTGCGTTGTCGAAAGAGCAGGAGCAGTTCGCCCGTGCCGAAGCGATGGCCGATGCGCTGCGGGCCAGCCGGGCCAAGGACGCTGCTGACGCCGTCGAGCAGGCCGCGCGCCGCATCATCAATGCACAGGAACGCAGCAAGACCGGCCAGGGCGAGTTCGCCGCACTGCAGCGGCAGAACGACGAGACCAAGGAACAGATCCGGCTTCAGGAAGCGCTCAAGCAGAAGCGCCAGGACGTGCAGGCCGCATTCGCGCGCGCAGACGCTGACACAGGGCTCAAGGCACAGGCTGAGTCCGCGGAACAGGTCGCCAAGCAGTACAGCACGCTGGCGCGCGCAGCCACGGATCTGACGCCGAAGGTGCGTTCGTTGAAGGACGCTATCGCCGACATCCAGAATCCAGCCAAGCGCGCCACGGAAAGCCTGGATGGGGTCGAGGCACAGGTTCGCAAATTGCGTGACTCGGTGAACGCGATAAAGGGTCCGGTGAGTGATTACCGGGAACAGTTCGCCTTGCTGTCGGCTGCGCAGGACTCGTTGGGCCGCCAAGCCGGTCTCATCGACAACTTCAACAAGCAAACCACGGCTCTGCGCGGCGCACGCACCGAGTTCGTCGCAGCACGCGCGAACCTGGCCGGCATCGTCGCTGCAATGAAGCAGGGTGGTGAGTCGGCCGATTCGTTCGCCAAGGGTCTGGCCGCTGCACAGGATCGAGCCCGCACCAGTGCCACCGCGCTGCAGAGCCAGGTCACGGCCACCAGGGCAGCACGCAACGCGCTGAACGACGCCGGCATCGCTACGCAAAGCCTTGGTGCTGCGCAAGAGCGTCTGCTGAACTCCAGCCGCCAGGCACAAGAGGCCACACAGCAACTCACCGCGTCGGTCGACAAGTACGGCAAGGCCACGGAGAGCGCAAGCAGCGCGGCCAAGAAGGGCCTGTTCGGTGATGAAGGTCGCACGACCTTGTCCTATGTTCAACGGCTGCGCGGCGAAGTGCTGGCGCTGGCCACCGCGTATGTGGGCCTGCAGGGTGCGCAGAACCTGGCCAGCGGCGCTATCGACTCGACGATCTCGCGCGAGAACACGAAGGGCGTGCTGTCGGCTGCGATCGGTACGCTCGACAAGAAGGAGATCGACAAGGTCTATGACTATGTGCGTGGTCAGTCGGATCGCATCGGCCTGGTGTTCCAGGACACGGCCAAGGAGTTCGCTTCGTTCGCGGTGGCCGGCCTGAAGTCGGGCCGCAGCTTGCAGGAAGTGAAGTACATCTTCGAGGGGATGTCCGAGGCAGGCCGTGTGTTCGGTCTCACCACCGATCAGATGAACGGTACGTTCCTGGCGCTGCGGCAGATCTTCTCGTCGACCAAGATCCAGGCCGAAGAACTGAACCAGTTGTCGGAACGTCTGCCGGGCCTGTACGCCGTCGCACAGACCGCGTTGAAGTCGCAATTCCCGGATCTGAAGAAGGCGCTGGCCGATGGCAAGGTCGGGACCGAGAACGTTGTCAAGATCGCAGAGGCATACCGGAAGCTGGTGGCCGAACAACTGCCGGGCGCTACCAGCGGCATTATCGCGGCGCAGGCTCGCCTCACCAACGAGATCAATGACTTCAAGCTGGCCATCGGTGACGCCGGCTATGCCAACGCCTATGCTGACGCGCTGAAGCGGATCACCGAGTTCCTGAACAGCGCTGACGGCAAGAAGTTCGCCAACGATGCGTCGGATGCGTTCTCGGCACTGGCGCGCGGCATCGTGTTCGTGCTCGACAATTTCAAGACCCTGCAGATCGCAGGCGCCGCGTTCGTTGCGCTGTTCGCAGGCAAGGTCTTCGCCAACATCGCCGCGGGCATCCTGGCCACCGGCACCAACGCGCTGGCAGCGTCGGTCGACTTCAAGACCGCTGCGGGTCGCATGAGCGCGGCATACGCTGCGTTCCAGGCCGTCGTCGTTGGCTTCGCCATCGGTACCTACTTCTATGACCAGTTCGCCATCGTCAAGAAGGCCGGCCTCGGCTTCGTGGTCAGCATGGAGCGGATCTTCGCGTATGTGGCCTACGCATATGAGGGCGCTTTCGGTGACGGGCCGGACGTGGCCAAGACGTCGTTCGAGTCCACCCTTGGCCACCTGAAGAAGTTCGTCGCCGAGTTCGTCAAGGGCTTCGCCACGATCGCGCGGCTGCAGGGCAGCGTGTTCGCTCCGGTGCTCGACAACATCGCCGATCGTCTCGACGGCGGTGGTGCTGCTGCCGGCAAGGCGTTGGATGCTCGCAAGAAGCGGCTCGACGCCAAGCTCGCCGACATCGATCGTCAGCGCAAGGAAGGCATCGCTGCGATCGAGGCAGAGGGCAAAGATCAGGCAGCGGCGGCGAAGGGTCCCGATGGCACGCCTACTCCGGTTCCTGAGCCCACCAAGGGCAAGAAGCCACCGCCGACCGACGCTGAGATCAAGAAGCGCGAGAACGCCATCGAGTCGATCACCAAGTCGCTCGAAACCCTCACCGCCAAGATCGATCGCGCGCAGACCGATACGTTGACTTCGCAACTCGATGCGATCGACAAGGAGTACGCCGCGCTGCAGCGGAAGATCTCGGCGCTCGGTGGTCCCGAGGGTGCGGCTTTCACGAAGCAGCTTGCCGATCTCAAGGCACAGTACGTCAAGCAGGTCACGCAGAAGTTCAACGACGATCTGACCAAGCAGCAGCAAGCCATTCTCAGCAGTCTCGACCAGGTCGATGCCGCGGCCGGCCGGAAGTCGAAGGTCAATCTGCAGGCGCGGCTCGATGCGATCGATGATCAGTACCGCGAGCAGTTCGTCAAGATCGCTGCCTACCGCGACAAGCTGCAGAAGAACGGCATGGACACAGCGCCTGCCGATCAGAACGAGTTGCGGCTGCGCAGCGCGATCGAAGAACTGAAGGTGCTCGAAGCGCAGAAGGTGAAGGCTGATCAGATCGCTGCCGGCGAGAAGGTCATCAACGACGTGATCACCGAGCGCGCGTTGCGCCTGAAGACCAACGACGACCTGGTTGCTGGCTCGATCATCACCGAGGGCGAGGGTCGCCGTCGCAACCTGGCCATCATCGACGAGTCGCAGACCAAGATCAACGAAGTCGTGAAGGCCGGTCTTGCGTTTGCCGAGACGCTTGGCGGCGCCGGGTCGAGCCCTGCGCTGGATGCCTACATTGCAAAGCTGCAACTGCTGCAGTTCAGCGGTGAAAAGTTGAAGGGTACGTTCGAGATCACGTCGAAGCAGTTGAACGATCTGTTCACTAGCGGCGCTACATCGGCCATCGACAAGACCGCTGAAGGGTTCGGTAAGGCCATCACTGGCGCCGAGTCGCTTGGCGATGCGATCAAGGGGGCGGGCCGGGAGTTCTTGAACTTCGCTGCCGACTTCCTGAAGAAGATCGCGCTGATGATCATCCAACAGCAGATCTTGAACGCGGTGCAGGCCGCGGGTGGCGGCGGTGACGGTATCGGCGGCTTCTTCTCGAAGCTGGTCAACGGCACGGTGAAGCACGACGGCGGCACTATCGGTCCTGGCCCAAGCAACCGCTCTCGCAACGTCGCTGCAGAACTGTTCAACAACGCCCCTCGCTATCACGACGGCGGTGTCAACGGCATCAAGGCGAACGAGTACACCGCCATCCTGGAAGACGGCGAAGAAGTGCTGAAGAAGACCGATGCGCGAAACGTGCTGAACGGTGGGCTCAAGCCTGTGACGGCAGAAGCCAAGGGCAATCGCACGGTGCTGGTCGACGATCGCTCGAAGATCCCTGAAGCAATGGCCTCGCCTGCCGGTGACAACGTGCAGGTCGAGTTCCTTCGCCGCAACAAGGCGACTGTCCGTTCCATCCTCGGGGTCTGATCAATGGCATATCCAGCAAACGGCTACCAGCCCAACTACTTCCCCGAGGCTTTCACCGATGGCGAGATGTCGCTGTCGGCGTCGGCCACGGGTGTGGTCACGGGCAACTACCTGACCATCTATATGTCGCGGCTGCTCGCGCTGCGGCCGGGCCGATACGCCATCAAACTGGTGGCCATCGACTCGGTCACGATGTGGCTCGGGTCTGCCCGCAACGCCATGCGCATGATCCTGCAGTCGACAGGCTATGGTCTGCGCACGTTCGAGTTTGAAGTGTTCGACGGCGACGCGCGCATCGACTTCTACAGCCAGCAACTGCAGTCGGGCACATCGCCGTGCTTCATCACCTTCAGCATCTCGCGCAACGGTGAGGTCGTCTATGCCTCGAACCCAACCGACTGGCAGTGGGACTTCTCGCTGATCGCTGATGCTGACCTGAAGGGTGGCGTCGATCGCCGGCTGCTCATGCCGGTGTTCACCATGCTGCCGAACTGGAAAGACGGCATCACCGAGAACCTTGAATGGCTGACCGACATCATGCCGAGCGAGCGCCAGGTCGAGCAGCGCCGCAGCCTGCGCACCTTGCCGCGCAGGACTGTCGAGATGGGCTTCCTTCGTGAGCGTGCGCAGCGTGCGGCCCTGAAGAGTTTTGTGATGGCCAACGGGTCGGCCGAGTTCTATGTTCCGCTGTGGTTCGAGCAGTACCGTCTCACCGAAGACATGACACCCGCTGCCGGGGGCGTCGTCATCCCTGACACGGCCATGCGTGAATTTATGCCGAACACGTTGGTGTTGGTGATCGACAAGAACCCCAACGTGTTTGACGTGGCGGTCATCGCACAGGTGGTCGCTAATTCGTTTTCGTGGGTAACGCCGCCTGCACGGACGTGGCGCAAAGGCTCGCGAGTTGTCCCGCTGCGCAAGGCTCGGTTCGTCGACCAACCCTCGCTCGCAGATCTGACCGATAGCGTAGTGCAGGCACAGCTTCGCTTCGATCTCACAGAGCCGAGCGAGGGGTTTGACCCGTCGTGGGGCAACTGCGCGCCGCTGTTCCAACTGAAGCACAACTGGTCCGAGAACGTGACGATCGGTGTGTCGCGCGAGACCGTCACTCTCGACAACGGCGTGTCGACGCCTTTGGTGGTGGACCCGAGCGATCAAGCCATCGTCGTGCTGCGGAGCACCTACCTGCTGCGTGGCCGGCAACAGGTCAACGACTTCCGTCGATTCCTGGCGATGGCCCGCGGCCGGGCAGTGCGCTTCTACATGCAGTCGTTCACCAACGACATCCTGCTGGCCGGTGATGCGGCGGGTCCGTACATGGACGTCTTGCCTGCCGGCTACGAGGCGCTGGCCAAGAGCCCACAGGGCGCCATCAAGAAGATCGCTATCTACTTCCAGGACGACGCACCCACGATCTACCGCGACATCGTCGACGTGGTGCAGAACATCGACAAGGAGCGGATCTACATCGAACCCGACTTGCCGCCCATCCTGGCACGTAGCGTCAAGCGGATCTCATACCTGTACCCGGTGCGCTTCGATCAGGATCTGTTCGAGATCCAGCACGACACCGACGATTCCCGCGTCGTGCGAGTCGGCCTGGTCACGCGCACAGTCGACCCGACCAACATGCCGCCGATCGACTGTTGGGTCACGAGCCGGCCGTACCCGATTGAAGCGGGCGATGCGCTGCAGGTGTCCACTGTCATCGGCGCCGCTGCATTCCAGGATGGTGCCCGGCCGACGGACAAGATCGACGTCGTGATGACGATCGGCGACGTGCAGTTCGGCATGGTCGCTTACCGAACACTGCCTGCGACGATGGTCGAGTCGCTGGCCAGCAGCATGCCGACCTTCATGCCGGGGACGATAGAGGGTGTGGGCTACCGTACCTATGCGATCCCTGTCGAGGCGCTGTTGACTGGCATGCCTTCTCTACAATCGCCCGTGCTTCGGATCGATCTGATCCGCAATGCGATGGCTCCTGAGAGCATCGAACCCACTTCAATCACCTTCATGAACGGAACTCTCCAATGAAACAACCTGCTGTGCTCATCAACCCGCGACTGGAGGGTCGCTACAACCTGGTAGTCCGCAGCAAGGAGACTGGCGAGGTCGTCCGCGAGACCGGTTTCTTTCCCAACCTGATCACCAGCGCTGGCCTGAATCGACTCGGTACGGGCGGCATCGGCAACTATTGCCAGGTGGGCTCGGGATCTATCGCGCCGAGCGTCAATGACACAGGGCTTGTGTCTCGTGTCGCGTCCACCAGCGAGAACCGGGACATGAAGGAGACGGCGCAGTCGAGCGCGCCTTACTTCTGGAGTCTCAGCAACACCTATCGATTCGCTGAAGGCGTTGCTGCCGGCAACCTGTCGGAAGTAGGTATCGGTTGGGGTGCTGATGGCTTCCTCTTCAGCCGGGCGCTGATCCTCGACGCACAGGGCAACCCGACGTCCATCACTGTCCTGGCCAACGAGTTCCTGGATGTCACCTACGAACTGCGTATCTACATTCCGACGACCGACTCGACGCAGACCCTCACCTTGAATGGTGTCGACTACAACGTGCTGACTCGCGCGATGGACATTGCCGGTGTCGTCGCGCAGACGGCCTATCGCCTCTTCTATATCGGTGTCACGAACAACGAGGGGTACGAGTACACCAATTTTCTCGACGGTGACATTGGCACGATCTTCCAAGGCCCCGCAGGCACTGCCAACGGACCTGAGGGTCGGACAGCCACGCCTTATGTGAACAACTCGCTCTACAAGGAGTTTGTCTACTCGTCGAGCCTGGATGCTTCCAACTTTGCCGGCGGCATCAAGAGCATGCGGTTCTCGACCAACATCGGTCGCTTCCAATCGCGGTTCACGCCGCCGCTGCCGAAGGACAACACCAAGCGCCTCACCTTTCCCGTGCGCATCGCGTGGGCGCGGAAGACCTGATCATGATGCCCGGCAATCAAGCATCATCGGTGCCGGTAGTGGCTGCGCTGCTGTCGCCCGACAACAAGGTCGTCACGCCACTGTTCGACTACGAGCAGGGCGGTGTGGCCATCGGCGACGCGAGCCAGGGTCTTGCCTTCCAGGAGTGGACCGGTTGGGTCGACGGCCTGGCCATCCGGCTCAAGCCGGCCAACGGTCCGGCCGTCACGTTGTTCGAGGCTGCGAACGTGAACGAGATGTCGTTCTGCTTCGATCAGAACATGCGGCCGGCAGTGGCCTTTTTGCAAGGTCAGAGCCTGGGTCTGCGATGGTTCGACTCGACGATCAACGGCTACCGAGTCGACCAGTTCGGCGAAGGCCGTTGCCCCCGGATGGCTCTTGACGACAAGCGCGCGTCACAGGTCAAGAACTCGGACATGATCTTCGCGTACATCACGCTCGACGGTCGTCTCGTCTATCGGCAGCAGCGCGATCGCTTCCAGACCCCGTACACACTGCGCACTGACCTGCGTTACACCGATCGGCTGAAGAACATCGGCATGGGGCGCAACTGGCGCATGGAGTTTGAGATCGTATGAGCTACGACACCATCGAAGGCTCGATCGAAGACGGTCGGCCGATCTACCTGTACCGCTTCACCTTGCAGCAGACCGTGTGGCGTTTCACATCGCGCGATCGGGATTACCTCGACGTCGACGGCATGCTGTGGAAGTCGGTTGCTATCAGCGACGACGGCCCGAGCTATTCGGGTGAAGCGACGACGGACATGCTGACCGTCACATTGCCGATCACGGCCGGGCCGGTCCAAGTCCATCTGAACGTGCCGCCTGCTTCGCAGATCCGGTTGGCCATCCTGCGGGCCAACGAGGGCAACACGCAACGCAAGGTCGTCTATTCGGGTGATGTGACGCAGTGCTCGCCGGCCGCAACCGGCACGGCAACGCTGTCGTGCGAAACGCTCACGTCGAGCCTGGCGCGCGAGGGCCTGCGTCTTGGCTACCAACGCTCGTGCCCCTATGCGCTCTACCAGGCCAGCACCTGTCGCGTGCCGATGAGTGCGCATGAGTACACCGCCCGGGTTCTCGATCGCAGCGACTACAGCCTGATCACCGACATCACCGGCATCACTGAAGGCTTCTTCACGGGTGGGCTGATCTCGTGGCAACACCCTGTGCGCGGCACCGAATTCCGTGGTGTCGAAGAGCACGGGTCGAACGTTCTGATCATCCTGGGTCGCGTCGACGACATCTATCCCGGCCTGCAGTTGAAGGTTTATCCGGGCTGTAACCGCACCACCGATCACTGCAAGAACCGGTTCAACAACCTGTCCAACATGGGCGGGTTTCCCGGCATGCCCGGCAAGTCGCCGTTCGATGGCAACCCCGTCTTCTAAGGAGAACCGATCATGATGGGATGGGATGACGCGCTACTGCTGCTGGTAGCGTCGTATGTACTGCAGGCGGTGGCCGCACCGAAAGCCGCCAGCACCACGCAGAAGCCGACCGCGTTCGAGGATATTGACTTCCCTCAGACCGAAGAAGGTACAGCGCAAGCCGTGATCTTCGGCGACGTGTGGACCAAGGACTATGTGATCCTCGGGCTCGGCAACTACCGAACAGCACCAATTAAATCCAGCGGAGGCGGAAAAAAATGAGCACCGAAGATCCGATCGTTACCGTCGACCACTTGCGCGAGGCAAAGCTATGCGTGAGCGGCACGAAGAAGTGGTTCATGCATGCCGGCCTCGACTTCCGGGAGTTCTGCACGTCGGGACTGCCGGCGTCGGTGTTCGAGGCAACAGGCGATCACCTGGCCATCGGCCTGGCCAAGATCGCTCGTGACGAAGCCAAGGATGAACGAGCATGAGTAAAGGTGGAAGTTCCGAGCAGATCATCGGCTACGACTACTCGCTCGGCATGCACATGGGCCTGTGTCGTGGCCCGATCGACGAACTGGTCGAGATCCGTGTCGGCGACAAGTCGGCATGGCCGTTCCCCGAGAACGCGGCCAAGACCGAAGAGAACGCGCCTGTGCCTATCGACTGGTCGCAGCCGCAGACCTATCCGGTGGCCACGAGCGTGCAACTGGAGATATACGAATACAACCCGGGCTACGACGCCCTGATCTTTTACCTGGTGTTCAAGCCGAGTTTCGTTGGCCAGCAGTACGTGCAGATCATCGGCTCGACCCGGATGCTCACCACGATGGAGGGCGGCACCACGACACTGCGTCCGGTCAGCATCGACGGTATCTACGAGATACTTGCGATCTATGACGGTCAGCTATCGGTGAAGACGGCCATGCGCGATCGCGTGAACTTCTACGAATGGTTGGACGCTGCAGCCTCACCCGCTGATGCGCAGATGACGATCCAGGTCGTGCATCAGGACGGCTCACCCTACGATCCTTCGGAGAGCACCGACCCGGGCTCTTTCAAGCCACCGGTCAATACTGGTCGCGTGCTCGCCAGCACGTCGTTTCAGATCTCGGCGCGTGACCTGTTCGGCGGCACCAGCGGCGAAGGCGGCATCGACGGTCTGTGCCACATGCTCATGGGCGAAGCCACGCAGGTCGCGCCGGCCGCGCTGAAGGCAATGCTCGGCGGCGATCAGCCCGACTTCCGCGGTGTGGCCACCATGTTCTATGACGGTCTCATCAGTTCGATGAACCCGTACCCGAAGGTCTGGAAGATGCGCATGCGGCGCAACACGAAGGGCTGGTCCAACGACGTGCCCTTTTTGCCGTCGCATGCGCTCATCGTGATGACCCGGCCAACCACTGCCGACGAAGTCACGTCGACCGCGAACATCCATGCGCAGAACATCATTCACGTCATCTATGAGGCGCTGACGAATGTCGAGTGGGGCCGTGGCATCGATCCGGCTGCGCTCAAGACTGCTGCTTGGGAAGGCGCCGCGGTGCAAGCGTTCAACGAGGGTTTCGGGGTGTGTGTGCGCTGGAGCCGCGGCGATACCATCGAGTCGTTCGTGCAGAACATGCTCGACCATGTCAACGCCACGATCTACGAAGACAAGGAGACTGCGCAGATCACGATCAAGCTGATCCGCCAGGACTACGTTGTCGCGGAACTGCCGGTGTTCGATGCCACGTCCGGTCTGCTGTCCGTCGACGCCGCGCCCGTGGCCAGCGGTGGCAACTACACCAACGAGATCAAAGTCACCTACTACGACCCGATCACCGACAAGGAGTCGCAGGTCCGTGTGCAGAACATCGGTGCTATCCAGGCTACCGGTGGTGCGATCGTCTCGCAGTCGAAGACCTACCTGGGCCTGCCGACCCCGGCGCTGGCCACACGGGTCGCACAACGCGAACTGCGGGTGGTGGGCCGCGAGCTTCGGAAGTTCGACGTCACGCTCGATCGGCGTGGCAGTGGCTTGCGACCAGGTGACTGCTTCGTGCTGCGCGACCCGAGCCGCAACATCGGCGCCACCGTCGTGCGGGTCGTCACGTTCAGGGATGGCACGCTGCTCGACGGCAAGGTCAAGGTGGCGGGTGTGCAGGATGTCTTTGGCCTGCCGTCGACGCCTGCGGTCAGTAACCAGCCGACCACATGGACGCCGCCCGTCACCAACCCGTGCGTGGGCCGGCACGAAGTGTTCGAGATCCCGTATGTCGTGCTTGCCCGTACCATGTCGCCCGCTGACTTTGCGCAGATCACGGAAGAGTCGGGCTACGCTGGCGCGGTGCTGGAGCAGGGCCAGTCGGCCAATGCCAGCTATCGCCTGGCCATCCGCAACGGCGCGCCCACCAGCGACGACATGCCGTCGACCACGGCCAACTACTGCGGCTATGTCCCGCCAGCACCATAAGGGCACACATGGCAGATACCGACTACACAGTCCGCGGTCTCAGTGGCAGCTTCGCAACGGTGGCCAACCTGGCCAACGGTGTGGCGCCGCTCGATACGCGCTTCGACATCGTCAGCCTCAAGACGTCATCCGGCGACAGCCGCGTGATCGGCGAAGGAATCATGATCGGCAAGGAGATCGTCAGGTTGGTCGAGGTAGGCGACACCTACTTCACCGTCGCCCGGGGCTGCGCAGACACCATCCCCGCGGCGCACCCTGCTGGTGAGATCCTGTTCTTCTACGAAGACGCGATCGCCGCGGACACCGTGCCAGCGCTCGCCGGCCAGACGCTCGGGGTGAAGGTGCTGCCGCAGACGGTGCGCAGCCCGCTCTTGCCGATCGCCGCGGCCCCGCCGAACACCCTGCTGATGCAGTTCCGTTTTGCGCGCCCCTACCCACCGGGCCAGGTCAAAGTGGCCGGCAATCCGTGGTTTGGATACCCCGTCAATCTCACCGCAGGGTCCCCGAGCCCCGTGGTGGTGTCCTGGGCCTCACGAAATCGAGTGACGCAGGCCGACATACTGGTCGATCACGTTGCAGCCTCTGTGAACCCGGAGGATGGCCAGACGACCGTGCTGCGGTTTTTCGACAGCGCTGGCACGTTGCGGCACACCGAGGAAACCACGCTCACGTCAATTTCGCTCACCGCGGCAACCGTCACTGCCTGGATGATCGACGGCGGCGTCAGCGGCGCGGGCAACATGACCGGGTACATCCTCTTGAACAGCAAACGTGATGGCCTGCTCTCGCTGCAGGGCTACCGCCTCGAACTGTCCTACTCCATCACCCAACCCTATGGCCTTGGCTACCGCCTCGGCACGTCGCTCGGCGGCAAAACCCCCTGAAGGAAAACACCATGACGTTGAAATCCGGTCCCAATCTCGGCCTGCTGGTGAACGGCAATCTCGGCGAAGAGCACTACGCCGAACTCATGCGGCAGTTCCGCGGCTTCGATCTGCTCATCCAGCCTCGCGTGCTCGACAAGGATCTCTCGGCACCACCTGGTAGTCCGGCCGACGGCGCTGCCTACATCGTCGGTGGCAATCCCACCGGCGCCTGGTCGGGCAAGGCCGGCAACCTGGCTCGCTGGTCTGCGGATCTGACGACCCCGGCGTGGGAGTTCTTCGTTCCGAAAGAGGGTTGGTCGACGTGGGTCGACGACGAGGATGCGCGCTACCAGTACGTCGGCAACGCCTGGTCGCTCGTTCCTACCGGTGGTGCTGTGTCGGATCTGCCCGCTGACCCACGCATCCCGACCGATTCGACCACGTTGGTGGTGGCCGACGGCGCGGGCGGCATTCACATGAACGTGGCCAGCGCCAACACCCTCACCGTGCCAAGCAACAGCACCGCGGCCATCCCGATCAAGACCACGATCCCGGTACTGCAGCGCGGCGCCGGCAAGACCACGATCGTCGCGGCCAGCGGTGTGACGGTGAACGTGGCAGCGCCGCTCACTCTCGGCATGCGGGCTCAGTGGTCGCAGGTCGCACTCACGAAGATCGACACAAACGTGTGGGTGCTCACCGGAGATCTCGCATGAAGTTCAGCCCTGTGATGCGTGGCATCCTGGCCGCGGCGCGCCAACTGGCTGCTGCTGCGGTCGGCGATGTTGCGCTGCTCCTGCACATGGACGGCACCGACGGATCGACCGTGTTCACCGACTCATCGGGCACCGGCAAGACCGTGACCAACCGCGGCACCAGCGGGTCGACCATCTCGACGACCAATCCTGTCTTCGGCACAGGTATCGGTCGCTTCGACTACAACCCGGGAGGTCTCATCGTCACCCCGATCGACGACTTCAACTTCGCCGCGAAGCCGTTCACCATCGAAGCGCAGGTCGTCATGACTTCCTTCAATGCGGACACACCGCAACCGCTGTTCTCGTACACACAGGGCCAGCAGTATTCCCCGATCCAGTTGCGCATCCCTGCATCGAATCGCATCCTGCTCGATGTCGCGGTGCCGGACAGCGGCCTGTGGCTCTACAACGCTGTGTTCGATCAAGGCGTGAACATCCCACTGAACACGCCTGTGCACATCGCGCTGGTCGGCACGGGCACGCAACTGCGGCTGTTCATCAATGGCGTCGAAGTCACATCGAGCATCGGCGCGCTCACCTATACCCGCCTGGCTGATAGCCAACTCAATGGCTTCTACATCGGGTGGGGCGGCGTGCTGGCATACGGCATGCGGATCGACGAGTTCCGCGTCAGCAAGGTCGCGCGCTACACCGCCAACTTCGCACCGCCGACAGCCGCGTTCCCGAACCCCGGAGAGCCCGAGCCTGTCGTTGCATCCTTCGATCCGAATCGGCGCGGCACCGGTTTCACCCTCAGCGACTCGAACCTCACGGCGACCGCTACCGACGTCGAGCAGTACGCCCAATTGACCTTGCCGAAGACCAGCGGCAAGTGGTTCGCCGAGTTCGGCATCGCGTCGACCGTCTCGAACGGCTACGGTGCGATCGTGATCATGGACAGCGCCGGCACGATCCTGGCCAAGTTCGACGGCTACACCGATGGCAGCAGTCTCGGTCAGGGCGATGTGATCGGTGCCGCATTGGACGCGACGGCCAAGACCGTCGGTTTCTATCGCAACTCGTCGTTCCAACGCACCGCGGCGCTGGCTGGAAACGGACCCTTCTACGTGGGTGTTGGCAAGTTCCGCGGAGACGGCAGCTATGACTTCCGTGCGAAGTTGACCGTGGCCAATCTCTACTACGCCCTGCCTGAAGGCTACAAGGCGTGGGATGGCACGGGCGGCCGGCCGGATGCTGTGCCGTATCGCTACTACAAGATCACCGTGACCCGGACGTCATCGTCCTACTCGGGCATCAATGAGATGGAGATGTCGGAGCAGCCGGGCGGCGCGAACATCTTCTATCCGACGATGCTCACCACGCAAAGCGATCAGTACGAAAGCCGGACGTTTTCCTATGCGATCGATGGCCAGAAGACCAACGGTCACGCCGGCACCGCGCTTAGTGCAGAACGATCGAGTTGGTCGTCAGGGCCACCGTATGTCGGCACAGTCGATACGGGCGGCTCCTTCGCTGTGTCTGAGCTTCGGCTGTGGGCACAGTACGGTAGCCCCGAGCGCGGGCCTCGCAGTTTCACGATCCACGGATCGAACGACAACTCGACCTGGTCGCTCATCACGTCGGTGGTCGACGGACCGTCGTTCAGCGATGGCTTCCCGAACGTGTACCGGATTGCCACGCCTATCGATGTGCCCGCCGAGCCAAGCAATCCTGCCGGCCCGTATCGCTACTACCGGCTCTACATGACATCGAACAACGGTGGCTATGGCGGTGACTACACCTCGCTGCAGGAAGTCGAACTGCGCAACCTGGTCGGCGGCAGCGACGTCACGAACCCGAGCATGCCGGCCTACCAGTCGGATTACTACGGGCCAGGTGACAACCGCGGGGCCAAGGCATTCGACAACGAGTTCAACAACTTCACAAGCGGCTCGTGGGTCAGCGACGGTTCGCCGGCACCGCACTGGATCTCGGTCGACCTTGGCGCTGAGACGGTGATCCGACAGATCGCGCTATGGATGCAGGCCGAACAGGGGCATGCTGGCCGATCGCCGAAGGACTTCGTGCTGCAGGGGTCTCACGACAACAGCGCATGGGAAAACATCCAAGCCTTCAGCAATGTCACAGGGTGGGTGGTTGGCACGCCGAAGGTGTTCACGATCAACGTCTAGCACAAGTCGGACGACCTTGGCGCGGTCTCCGATACCACAAACCCCCTCCCGGATAAAATCACGGCCACTCGAAAGGATGGTCATGATTTCACTCCCCGCCTCCAAGCAAACCTGGCAGTCCGTGCTCCTGAAGTGCGGCTGCTCTCCCTTCATCGCTGATCGTTGGAGCGGATCGTTCGCCGCCAACATCAAGCCGACCACCTTCAGCAAAGGCCCGGTCGAACTGCTCGACTTCCTTCCCACCATCCTCCACGAATCGGAGATGCTGACGAAGATGGAAGAGAGCCTGTATTACTCCACGCCCGGCCGGCTGATGGTCGTGTGGCCGTCGCGCTTCAAGACGTTGGCCAGCGAAGTGCCGTACATGCGCAACCCCGAGAAGCTGGCCAACTTTGTCTACGGTGGCCGCATGGGGAACACCCGGCCAGACTCGGGCTGGCGTTACCGTGGCCGCGGCGTCATCGGTCTTACCGGATACGACAACTACCTACAGACCGGCCGGAAGGTCGGCGTGGATCTCGCCGGCAACCCTGACCTGGCCGGTCTGCCCGAAGGCGCGTTGCCGATCGCAATCGCCTGGTGGGAGGGCAAGGTGCCTGACGCGCTGATCGGTGATCCTGTGGCCATCCGTCAGAAGGTCAACGGCGGCACGATCGGCATGGACAAGGTGCTGCGCCTGGTCAACGTCGTGAAGGCGGCACTCGCATGATCTCGAACGTGCAACGCTTCGTCATCGGCACGCTCGTCGTGCTGCTGATCGGTGCGGCCGGACGCCTGGTCTTCCAGCACATCGAACTGCTCGACACCCGGCTGGATCTGAAGACCGAGATCGCCGAGCGCAAGGCTGAGACCGATGCCCGGATCAACCTCGCCAACCGGTACGCCGGCCAACTTGCTGCTGTGCAGCGCAACCATGAAGTCGAACAAACGAAAGCCCTCAATGAATTCGCTCAAGAACGTGACCGCCTTGCTGCTGCTCGTCGTGACGATGCTGATCGTGCTGACCGGCTGCAGCGCGGCGCCGAAGACCGTGCCACCCGTTATCGCGCCCTCGCTGAAGCTGGCCCCGCTGACTGCCGAGTTCTCGCAGATCGATCCATCACCCTCGACCAACAGCTTACTGCCGGCGTCCCGGTGGTCGACGCGCTCCGTCGAGATCTTGAACGCCGAGATTCCGAAGTGATGGTCCTTCGCCGGATCATCTTGAATGACCGCGCTGCAGTCGAAGCAGCACAACCCGCAAACTGAAAGGAAGCAACCATGTCTGACCAACTGAAAGCCCTGGCCGAGCCGCCAAACTACGAGATCCGCGAGAAGTGGGTCGATATGAACGACGGCTCGTTTGCCCTGCAAGTCGTGGCCACCACGGCACCCGGCAGCGGGCAAGCCGCCGATCGGGAATTCGCCTTCACCGACTACAAGGTCAAGACCGCATTCGCCGGTGCTGCTGTCGGCGACTTCGTGCGGTCGACCAGCGTCTATGACCTGACCGGCACGTCGCCCGTGCAGATCGGGCAGACGATGTGGCAGAACCTGTCGCAAGGCACCGCGCTGGCCGGTACGCCGAGCATCGCCAACCTGGAGCCATTGGGCGCCTCGGGGCTGACCAACGCGCAGTTCGTGGCAGGTCTGAACGGCCTGGCCGCAAGCCTCGGCACCGTCGGTCAGACAACCAACCTGTTCAACAACTCCGACGGCAGTGTTGCCGTGTCGCCGGCTGTGCAGGTGAAGCTGCCGCTGCGCACCATTCAACTGTTCGGCAAGACCACGTCGGGCGCTGGCCAGGTGATCGTCGACATCATGGTCAGTAACGTCAACGACATCACCACTGCCGTGAAGCTGGCTGACCTGACGATCGCCGCGTCGACCGTGATGGCCGCTGACGCTGTGGTGGTCGAGTCGCCCTGGCTCTATATGTGGGCTTCGCGCCGCACGTCGACCGGTGCTGGTATTTCGTTCTCTGTCGTGGTGGGGGTCTAAGTCATGGGAAATATCGTTCCTCGCGTAGCAACGCCTTTCACCAAGGAGGCGATCGGCCTTGGGAAAGTGGCTAACCGTCCGCCCCAAACTTTCATCGGGCTGGATGAAACCTATTTTGGTTCTGCTGTGTTTCTGGCACCGGGCACCGAGTTAACAGCCGTGCTGCCGAGCACCGGTGTCTACCAAGGCGCAGGCATTGGCGGTATGCCCGACCCTGGCAACTGGCACATTCTTGTCCAATCCAACAGCACTGCGAATTACTCGACCGTTCTTGCGGTTGCGTTCGGTGTTGGAAATACTGTGCCTGCTGGCACGACCTATCGAAAGACTTTCAGCGATGGCGTTCAGGCTGTATGGGAACGCGTTGCCACCGCAACTGATCTCGCAGACAAAGCCAATCGAAAACTCACCAATATCCTGCCACTGAGTGAAAGCCAATTCACCGGTAATCTGAACGACTTGGCGCTGTTGGGTGGTCAGTCGGCCGTGTGGGCCACCAATGCTTGCGCAAACCTTCCGCCTCTTCCTGCCGGTAACGACGGTGTGTGCGAAACGCGCGCCTATTCGACCGATCAAACCGGTGGCGCAGCATTTACCTATCAAGTGTTCTCCGACTGGCGCACCGGAGGTCGCTATGTCCGTCGTCAGTCTACGGGCGCGTGGGCTCCCTGGATTCGACTGGACTCGGCCCTTGCGCTGAACATCGACGGCAAGGGCGGTGCGTCTCCGCTGGCCGTGGGAACGAACCTCGATAACTTCCTAGCTACTGGCTTCTATTTCGGCTCGGGTCTAGTCAACGCACCGAACGACAACTACTTTCACCTGCAGGTGCAAACCGATAGCGTGGATTTCCACACCACGCGGCAGGTGGCGGCCGGCGCAACCGACGGGGCGGCTCGCCTCGGTTTGACGTGGCAGCGGTTTCGTTTTCTTGGTGTGTGGACTGCCTGGGAGAAGGTGCCCGATGTGCCGGCGCTGAACGCGAAGATGGACGCGGACATGGTTAATTCCACGCCGCTGTCAGATCTCACGTTGAACAACGCGCGCAACTTCACCATGACCCCCGGCGTGCGGCATTACTTCTTGACCGCTGACGCTGCCAATCGGCCGCCCGCAACGCCGGATACTGACGGTCCGTTGACCGTACTGAACTACAACGCCGCAGCCGGGTATTCGTTTCTGACGTTCCACGACTGGCGCACTGGCGCAATTTGGACGCAAGGCCGAGTCAACAACAGCTACAACCCGTGGCGGAAACTGGTGAGTGCCGATGCGAACAACGATGTAGAACTTGGCATTCTGACCTTGCGTCGACCCGACGGAGTTCCTGGAGAACTGGCCATCTCGTCGGGTCGAGGCACTGCTCGCTTCCGTGAGCGAAACTATGTTGGAACACTCGGCATTACCACCAACATTAGCGTAGGCGATGTAAAGGACGACTCGACGCTGCCCGCCTGGCGTAGCCTGATGGGTGGCGAGTTGGATGCCTTCCAGGTTGCCCGGAGTCCGGCTAACCAGGGCACACCTTTTGAGACATTGATCAGCACGAGTGCCACCGGCCTTCTTCAAGTCTTGAAAGACGACGTGGAGATCACCAGCATCGGCAAAGGCGTGATCATGAAGTCCCCCAACGGAACGCGCTGGCGCCTCACCGTCAGCGATGCCGGTGCTCTCGTAACCACACAGGTGTAATCATGGCAACAACCCGCGCCACAACACAGGTCAAGACTCTTGCTGAACTTCAAACGCAACCGTTCGACGCCAGCGTCGTGGTGTGGATGTTGTGCAAGGCCGCGATGGACGACAACATGGGCGGCTTCTACTGGTGGGACCCGACGTCGACCGCGGCCGTCGACAACCAGTACCTCACCGTCATCGCTTCGACCGTCAACGGGTCTGCACCCGGCCGCTGGATTCGACTGTTCCAACGCACGCGAACGCTGCCGCACGGCACGCTGATCTACAACGGCAACGTCAAACGTTTCATCGCCACCGGCGTGACCGCGAGCGACGGCACTGTCACCACCAACCTCACGATGGACGGCACTGCCAACGGCACGCCGATCTTCAGCGAGATATGGGACAACGCGGCTCGGGCCACATCTGACGCGGCCACGCTGGCTCTCGCCAATCAGTCGTATAAGAAAACGACTGCTACCAATCTGAAGAGCACCACGCACCAGTTCTATCGAGCCAACGCTGTGACCTTCACCTTGGGTCTTCTCTATACCCCGTTTGCCGGTGCTCCTGCCGGCATTGCCACCGTCACTGTTGTCGAAGGAATTTAATCATGACCATGCTTCACAAAATCCTCTTCGTCGTGCTCATCGCCATGATGGTGCTCGACGGCTACACCACCATTCGCGTGCTGGCCATCGGCGGGCGCGAGTCGAACACCTGGCTCGCGGTACAGTTCGCTCGACGTGGTGTCCTGTTCACCCTGCTGTGGACCAAGGCCCTGGCGCTGGCCCTGGTGTTCGGCCTGCTGTGGCTGAACTGGCGATGGGGCTACCCGTGGGGCGCTACCGTGCTGCTGGTGGCCAGCAACGCCTTGATGACCGTGCTGCTGGTCTCCAACTACAAGGCGTATCGCCGGCAGAAGGCATTGAACGGCGGGTAAGTGAACCCGTGGCCAAGCAAGGCCCGCTTCGGCGGGTCTTTTCACGTCCGGCGATTAAAATGCCGCCACCCCTGACCTACACACGGAACAAACCGACATGCTCCCATCTGATCCAGCTTCAACCGGAGTAGCGGGCGCCATAGCAGCGGTGTCGTCGGTTCTTCTGGCTGTGCTAGGCGTCGACTACTACGCCCTCATGTCCGCAACGATCGCAGCGGCCTTCGCCATGCTGCTCGACAACAACTCTTCTTCTCGCCGTCGAGCAGCCGTCATCATGATGTTCTCGTCCGTCATTGGCGCGATGCTCGGGACAGCGTGTGCAGAACATCTCGGTTCCCTCGTGAATGTCTTCAGCACGCTCCCTAATCCTACAGGCCCATCTCGCAGCAGCCTTATGCTGTGGTCGATCACTGCCGCTACGGCCCCTCGACCTTTGGTTCGAGCCCTGGTCGACGTAGCAATCATGCGGATAAAGAAGGCGTCTGGCGCGCCCACCGATGACAACGCCCCACCGCCATCACTTTGAAGCCTTGGGACCCATTCCATGAACAACATCATCTCCTTCCTCGCTCATCTCCTTTCTAGCGCTATGAGCCTGCTGGCAGGGCTTAACTCGCTCGTCACGTTGGGCCTGGCTGTCGCCGTCATGGTGGTGGGCCTGTGCCGTTTCAACTCGATCAAGATCAAGACCGTGCAACTGCGCTACGTGCTGCCGACGATATGCGGCACCACGCACGGCATCATCGTGTTCTTCCTGACGGTGGGTGCCGACCAGCCCGACTTCTTCACCGCCGTGCCGCTGCTTGGCACGCTGGTCTACATGCTGAACAACCGCAGCGAGTGGCGCCAAGGTGTTCCGCTCTACATGATGCGCGGCACGGCCATCATCAAGAACGAACGCTGGCCAGGCGACATCATCAAGCGGCTGAAGACCGAGAACTTCCTGGCGTTGACCGCGCTGGCCACGGCGATGATGTTCTCAACTGTCGCTGCAATGGAGGGCCGCGGCGAGCCGCTGCAGATCTACAAGGTGTATGCCGATCCACGGGTCACGACGTCGAACGGAGATCTCGACATCGTCTATACCTACCGTCGCACACGTCCATGCACAGGCAGCATCGATCGCACCATCATGCGCGCCGGCAGCGAGGCAGTCGCCCAACGGTTTGCCCCAACACCGCAGGCCACCACGAAGATCGGCGTGACCCTGGAGAACGTGCGGGTCCACATCGAACTCGACAACCTGGCTCCCGGCAACTATGTCTACCGGGCCATCGCGACCAGCTACTGCGACGACGCGCCGGCACCCTACATCAAGGTGTTGCCCGACGTGCCGTTTATCGTTGCGCCCGATCCGCTGCCGCGCTAACATCGGCTTTTCGTTCCACCGAACACACGATCATCAACAGGACCAAGGGGCACACCATGCGCAAGTAAGCTGACCATCACGGGCAAAAGAAAAGGGACCATCGGGGTCCCTTTTTCATTGGTGCGTCGACCTGGTCAGTTATGACACGTCCCCGTCGTGTGGAAGCACCTGGCCACCGTGGGCCTCCAGGTCGTCTTCACCCAAGTAGGCGCCGATCGAATTGCCTTCGGGCGACAGGTAGTCGAGGTAATAGCTGTTGGGCTGCTCCGGGTGTGCGTACTGCGCGCGAGCAGTGATGGTGCCGACGATGCCGGCTTTGACGTCGGTCTTCTTGCCGTCGTCGTTGCTGCCCGTCGCATCGTGCTTGACCTTGGCGCCTGATCCCAACTCGAACTTGAATGGTTTCGCTTTCATGGATTCTCCTTGTGCCGCGAGAAAAAGGGCCGCGGCGTCCCGGTGATCAGATCTCTTCGTCTTCGACAGGCGCCTGCTCGACAGCAGCATCCTCGGGTACGCTCTCGACTGCAGCGCTGGGCTGCACGGCTGGATCTTCGCAGTCGGCCACGTCGATTTTCACGCTGAACGTGCCGTGGTCGTTGGTGATCTCGCCGTGGTAGACATCACCGTAGCGAACGACGTTGTCGATCGTCACACCAGGATGCAGGAAATTGTCGAGATCCTTCTTCACGATGACCACGCCTTGCACCGGCACCGGAAGGATCGGCGGCTTGGCCAGGCCGGCCCACCAGCGGTCCTGATTGACCGACCACTCTTCATCGGCGGTCTTGATTTCGCCGTGCTCCATGTACGCCTTGCCCCACACGCCGACGACCTGTTTGCCCTCGATCTCGACGATGCCGTCGACAGCGAAGTGGGACCAGCCGGGACCCCAATCCGGGTCCGATGCTTTGGGACGCACACGGAACACGCCGGTCTCGGTCGGCCGGGTGGATGGGTGTTGCCATTCGCCGATCTCGGGGTCAACGAAGGCAGGGAGAATGAAGAGGGTGGCCATCTAGTTCTTTCGGTTGGTGGTGTTGGTCAGTCGTTCGCCAAAGCGTCTTCGGCCAGCATCTCCAGCTTGCGCTTGGTGGTGTCGAAGATGTCCTGGATGTCGTGCTCGAATGTCTTGTGCTTGCGCTGGCCGGCAGCGAGCGCCTTCTTGACGACGTGCTGCAGCGTCGGGTCAGTGACATCGAACAGTTCGAGCACGCGATACACGTCGATCGTTTTCAGGTGACGCACGTCCTTGAAGTAGTGGCTGTGCTTCCCTTGGCCAGCAGGTGCGGGCGCAGGCGTCTGTGCAGCCATGTTGGCAAGGGTCGTCGGTGTGTTGCGGTTGGCCATAGTGTTCCTTCAAATTTCTTCAGGGTCTTCGTACCCGATAAGTTCGATGTGCACCGGCTTGTTCATCCGTTCCATGCACTCGATCATGTGTTTGGTGCCGCGGGAATGGCCATCCCACACGGCGATCAGGGCGTCTGCGTACTCAGCCATCTGCTGATTGCGTCGAAAGCCGGCGCCCTTGTCGAGCACGCCGTTCGGCAGACGCCAATGCGCGGGAAAAGGAACAATCCTGATCTCGCGCTGGTAGGCCCAATTGCGGCCGGCCAGGTCAACACCGCGGGCCATGCCACAGACCACTTGCGTGATCTTGAACTTCGACGCCTCGACAGCAGCGACGATCTGCATCGGTGTGCCGAGATGACGGGAGCCCGCGATGATGACCTTCATGGCTTAGATCTCGTCGTCGTCATCGACCGGTGCGGGCGCCGGGGCGGCGGTCTTGCGGTTGCGCGTGGCGACCTCGCGGACCGGCGCGAACTTGCCGGCGCGGCAGCGGGCGACGTGGCCCTCGAAGGCATCGCAGATCTTCACGAAGGTGTCTTCGCTGTAGAGCATCGACTTCTTCTGCTGTGCGTCGGGCTTGACCTTCAGCACCTCGTTGATGAACTCGTTGGTCATCGTGATGCCGATGCGATCGCCGATGAGTTTGCTGGTAAGGATGGCTTCAGACATGGTTTCTTCTCTCAGGTTGCGGGTGGTTAAATTTCGTCGTCTTCGGTGACGACAGGCTTGTGCTTCGCAGGCTTGGCGGCTTTCGCCTTGGCCATGAAGGCGTACATCATCTGCACCTGTGTGGCCTGCAGTTCAGCAGCATCACGCAGGTCGTCGAGCACACCAGGCTTGGAGTCGGGCAACTCGCCCATGCCGAATAGCACGCGACATGCGTCGATCAGGCTGTCCTTCTCGCGGCGGCCGGTGTTGTGCCAGGCAGGCTGCAGGCCGATCGCGCCGGCACGGTAGGCGTACTCCAGCACGGCCAGGTCGCCCCATGCGTGTGGCGGCTCGCTGCCCTGGCTCCAGATCCACTTGTTCAGTTCGTCGAGTGCCGTAGCGATCGTATGGCGCGGGACGTTCGGCTTCAGGTGAAAGATGGACCGGGCTTCGGTCGTGCGACCCATCCAGGTCGACACGCTCTCGGGGTCGATCAGGAACACGCCCGGCTTCAACACCGACTGCAGTTCGATGGTGCAGTAGAACTTGTTGCCGAGCTTGCCCGACACAGGGTCGAACGCGATCGCGGCGATGGCCAGGATCGGGGCGGTCGGGCCGGCGCCAAAGGTGGCGCAGCGGATGGAGAAGTCCTTCATATCTCGTCGTCGTCGTCGACGTCCGTGGGAAAGACCTTCGGCACGAAGACCTGCTTGTGTTCGACTGGCCACTTCCGATCGGGGACCGGCTGCTTCAGGGCGTCGAGCATGGCAGCGCGGGCGGTATCGCCCTGGCCCGTGGTCTGGCCGTTCAAGCGCATGGCGAACCAGCCGCGCTTCTTGGTCGTGGGGCTGCGCATGTACGTGACCGAGCCCATCAGGACATACAGGTCTTCGTCGACCAGCTTGCTGTAGTCGGTGACATCAGGCATCGACGGTCTCCTTTGCCTGTTGTTCGGCAAGCACTTCAAGTTGACGACGCAGTTCAGCAAGCTGCTCGCGGTAGGGCAGGCGCGACATCTCATCGTCTGTCCACGGCAGCGCCATTACCAGGTCGGCCGCAGCTTCTGCGACGGTCTTCGGCTTACGGCGCCACACGATGCTGTCGCCGAGCGGCTTGCGTTCGATGAAGCCGCGGTCGATCAGGTTGCCGATCTGCACGTAGTAGGGCCGGGTAATCTGACGATCCAAGATCGTCCATTCGCGCGGTGCGGAGTGCAGCACGATGGCTTCGAGCTTGGTGAGGTTGCGACGAAGACGGCTGTTCATCGCACCATGCTCCCGTACATGCGGCTTTGCTTCTGGCGCAGGCGGTACTCGGCCAGCGACTCGTCGGGATGGCGGCTCGGGCAGTGCAGCCGCTGCAGCGCTTCGGTTTGGCCCTTGTCGACCGACGGGTCATGCAGGGGCACGGGGTTCTCAGCCGCAGCCTGCTCGTAGACACGCTGGCTGGCCTCGGCCATCAGCGCGGTCGCTATTGCTGGTGCCCCCATACCGGCCATCAAGCGCATGCGTCGAATAGATGAATCGGTTTGCATTGAATGATCCTCTTGTTGGTAGCGTGATTATGGTGTACCCATCAACCACTGTCCACGGTTTATTTAAATTTCGTCGTCATCTGTGTCAGATGTCACGTCAGGCGCGTCGATCAGGTCGCCGAACATGCCGTCGTCTTCGAGCAGCAGGGCCTCGCGCATGGCCTCTTCCGGCGTCTGGCCACGCCCGTATTCACTGCAGGCGATGGTCCTAGCACGCCATAGATAGCCGCCGTAGTCGTAGCGCATGATCGAGCACATCAGCGGCAGCATCTCTTCGACCGTGAGCTTCTTATGGCTCATATTTCCTCGTCGTTCAGCATTGTTCTGACGCCCATCAGGATCTTGCCAAGATGGTTCTCGCCAACACCGTCACAGACACCCCAATAGGTGTCACCCCAGGTATTGCCTTCGATCAGTTCGGCGTCGCCCGTGCAAAGCAGCAGGTCGCGCAGCAACGGAGGATGGAACTTCAGCAGCACGAAGCCCTGCATGTACTTCAGCTTGACCTCATCCCAATCCGGTCGCAATTCGATGGCACGGCCATAGCGTTTTGCCCGACCAGGTGATGAGAGCACTGCGACAGTCTTGCGGACCTCCTGTGAATTCGTCTTGGCGGCAACGTAGGCATGCTCGACGCTTTTGAACCATAGACCCGAGAATTGAATCGGCGCTGGCCAGAAGTTACTCAAAAATCGATACCTGCCTGAGAACGATGTGATGGCGGGCGTGCTCATATTTCCTCGTCTTCTGCGGCTGCTTCGGCTGCTTCGGCGATCGCGTGTGCCATCGCCAGTTGGGGCGTCTTGTGACCCTTGGACTCCAGGTACTGCCAGCCGCGGCCGACGCCAACGGTGGCCACCCACAGCCGCCTACCGTCGGGCGTTGTCCATGCCGTGAGCGTTTCGATCCGCTCCAGCATCTCGTCGGTGGTCATGCCGTGATCTCTCGCCGGTAGATCCGCAGGCCGGGCTTCTTGTACTTCACGTCACACGCGACCTCACGGAACTCGACGCCCAGGCCGGCCGCGGTGAAGTGCTTGCGGATGTACTCGTAGTCCGCACGCTTGCCGCCTTCAATGAAGCAGCTTTCACCGGGCTTGTAGCCACGGAACATCTTCACGTACAGGTCGACGTCTTCGGTGTCGGTGGCCATGCTTCAGATCTCGTCGTCGTCTTCAACCGGCGTTTCGTCCGGCCGCGGTGGTGCATCAGGCGCAGCAGTCAACGTGACCTCGCCGAGACCGTCGAGCGATTCGATCACGTTGTCGAGCAGCGTTTCCATCGCCTGCGCGACCAGCCAGATGTTGTTGAACTTGGCGTCTTCGTCCTTGTCGGGCTTCACACCTTCGATCTTGATGCCCTTGAAAATCAGCTTGTCCGTGACCACGAACGACGCATCGACCGGGCCGGTGACATCCATGCCGACACTCTCGACCGAGTAGTCCTGCTTGAGCAGTTCCTGCACGTCGTGGCTGTTGACGCTCTTGTCCTTGATGCGGATGACCTGCTTCTCGGCGCCCTTCAGCACCACCGAACTGGTCGGCGAGAACACCACCCCGCCGCCCGTGTCCACGTCGATGGCCTGTGCGACTGGCCGCAGCAGGTTGCCCGGGTTCAGCACCACCGAGTGCACCAGGTTGTGCAGCAGCATGGCCTTGTCGGCGTTCGGGCCATAGGCCACCATCAGCGCGGTGGCGACCATGTCGGCCTTCTTGGCGCTGCTGGTGAACACCATGATGTAGTCGTCGACGATGAGCACCGGAACGAACGAACGACGGATCATCGCCTTGGTCAGCAGCGTCATCTCCACTTCGTCTCGGACCTCGCGGTACTCCTTCTTGCCGATCTTGCGGCCCTGCTGCTCCTGCAGCTTTTCGACGCGCTTGCGGACTTCCTCGTCGCGCGTGCTGCCGGGCAGGACCTTGTCGTTGAACTGGTAGAGCAGCAGTTGGGCGGCGCCCTGCACGTCAACGGTGTGCGCCTCGGCCTCGACATAAGCAAAGCCGTTGCTGCCCCAGGACGACGGCACGGGCTCGGCAACGTGCATGCCATCGAAGTTGGTGAAGTCGTCGAGGTTCAGCGTCTTACCCGATCGGTTGATGAACGGGATCATGTTGCGGAACAGCTTGGTCGGTAGCATGGTGAGTCCTGGTAATGTGAAAGAGGGTGGATTCTGCCTGTCACTCCGGCCGGTACGGCACGAACGTCTGCTCGTCCCACTGGCGCGACGAAGCCACGCCGTTGTCGAAGCGCCAGAACCGCGGCTGACGACGTGGCGCGATCCCTTCACACCACTTCACGGAAGTGATGCATTCACCGTCAGGCAGTTCGACGATGCGATGGATGTCTTCGCCATGCACGAAGTGGGTGTTGCCAGCGTAGCGATGCACTCGCCTGCAATGCCATAGTCGATCACGGGGATTGATGCCCCATACCTCTTCGACGTAGCTGCCCGCGATGATGGTAGTGAAGAACGAGAACGGATGGTCGTGCGGCCCGTCGACGTCCGGTCCGGTGAAGTGGTGCAGCGTGATCGGGAACTTGCCGATCGTCATGTGGAGCTTCATGAACTGGTCGCTCATGCGCTCGGTCGTGCAAGTGATGATGGATCTGCTTTCGAGGGTCATAACATACCCTTCTGCTGCTCGACCTTGAGCCGTGCCATCTCGGCCTGCGCATTGACGATGCGACCCGCAGCAGCGGCCAGTGCGTCAGCCGTCGGCACGGCCTCGGGCAGTGCACTGAACCGCGGCTTGGTGGCCTGCTTGGCGCGGATCTTCTCGATCATCTCGGGTGTGCTGATGCGCATGAGTTCATCCATGCCGGCCTGTTCCATGCTGACTTCTTCGCGATTGCACAGCGCCGCCAGTGTGATCAGCACGCCGCCGATCTCTTGGCGGAACACACCGACTGGCCGGTCGTAGGTGTAGTCGACCAGGGCCAGCAGATCCGATTTCGGGATGCTACCGGCCTGCATGGTCTCGACGACCTCTTCAAAGAAGCGCCAGTGCCGCACGTTGCGCGCGTAGCCGTCGTCGGTCGGCTCGGCTGTCTGTGCGACCGCGGGCTTGTGCGGCCCAAAGCACTTGCGCATCCACATGGCCACGCCCATCTGAAAAGCCTTGAAGCTGACAGGCAGGGGATCGCGTAAGACTTGCATCAGGGGCGAGTCGGTCGGGCTCATGGCCTGTTTACCGAGAGCCTGTATTGCCTTGATCCGAGGCTGGATATGCTCGGCGTACAGTGCTGTGTTTTCGAGATGTTGTGCCTCTTCAGCGTTCACGCCGAGACTGTCTGCGATGTGAAGAAGGATGGCGCGTGCGTCGTCTGCATTGGTCATGATCAGCTTTCGAGGGTTGATCCATCTCGGCCTTGCCAGGCGTTGCAGATGGCGTTGGGTTTGACACGGAAACTGCCGAGACCACACATATCCGGCACGTTGTGCACCGGGATGCTGTTGATCATCATCCGCTTGTGCACCTGGAAGTGCGTGCAGTTGTGGCAGTGGGGAGGGTTGTGCTCGTAGTCGTTCTCGGCCTTGAACTTCTCGATGTCGCGCGGCAGGCCACGCACGGGGCCGGCCATCGTCTTGGATGCGACCTTCGGGTCGATCGGCCAGGCCGTCTGTCCTGCTGCCTTGGCCATCAGTTCGCGGTTGATGCGGGCCTTGCGGATGCGCTTGCTTTCTACAGGCGGCTTCTTCGGTGGCTTTTGATACTTGGGCTTGTCCATGATCAATAGTTACCCCAACGCGCGGGGTGGGACTCGGGCACTTGGCCGCAGTGATCGCATTGCGTTTCTCCAGCCGGACCGTTGGCGCTGAACGAACATGACGTGCCGTTGGCAGGGCACTCGTTCAGATAGCGGTCGTTCGGACGGTTGGTGTCGGGCTTGATCTCGGACGGCGTCATGCCGTACTGCGCGACGCCACCGAAATAACCGTCGCGCCGCATACCCATCTTCCCGAACGCCACGTTCAACGCCATGCGACGCGCGGTCTCTTTCGCAACAGCATCGTCGCGCGTCAGTACGCTCGCGTGAGCAGTACCTTTGAACAGGCCCACGGCATGCGTCTTGATCTGCACCACGCAGCCAAGTTTGGCGGCAAGCAACATCAACTCGTCGACTGCGTGCTGCACGATGGCAATGCGTTTGTCCTTGGGGACCCGGTCATCGAGCGACGGTTGTCCCTTGCCATCGTCTGCGAGTTCGATGCTCATATCGTTTCCAGTGTGTTGTTGGTACGCGCAGTATCTTGTCAGCGCGTAAGAATGTCAAGCGTTTTGCCGGATCTTCTTGGGGTTGATCCGTGGCACCCGCGCGTTGGCGGGCCAGTAGTAGGTCCACTTGACCAGCCGGTTGATCAGGTGGGGTGCAGCCTGGTATGCCGCGATGACAGCCAGGTGGGCCGGCGCGTCGAACCGCATGCTCGACGACCACAGTCGACCATTCCACCAGCGCCAGACGTTCTTGTCGCGGCCAGTGGACGCCTGCCACCAGCCGACGTGTGGCGGCCGGCCGGTGTGCCAGGTTCTCGGGTTGCGTTTACGCGCTGGCATCGGGCGTCGCTGCTGCGCGTTTCTTCTCGACGATCTCCACCATGCGCGTGATGTCGCGCGATGCGTATTCGGGCCAGTCGGCGCCGTGCTTGAGGTAGAGGTTCAGTTTCCAATGGATCACTACGGCCTGCTCGTCTTCGGCCTTGTGAGCGACCAGCGCTGAGTCCGATTCGCGCAGCAGCCTGGCCAGGTTCACCGCCTGAAAGCAGATCGTCCCCAGGATGCCGCGGAGTTCGTCGGTCAGGATGTATTGCTGCGGTGCACGGAAGAACTCGATCAGCCTGATGGCCTCTTTAACCAGCGTCGGGTCGATCGGCTGAAAGGGTGTGGTGTCGAGATGCTTTTGCAGCGCGGCGATGGTGGTGCTGGCGGGGATGTTTTCTGGCTCGACCATGATCAGCCTCCGGTGTAGGGTTTGACGATGTACTGGTAGTTCACTTCGGCCGGGATCGTGCAGGGCAGCACGTCCGTGACCCATCCGCCGCCCTCGAAGGTGAGTTCGGTGATGAAACTCCACTCGGCCTGCGCCCGCGGGTTGGCCGACAGCCACAACGTGAGTTGAAACTTCTGGCCATAGGCGGGCTTGAAGCCGTCGGGCGCGTTCTTGAAGATGAATCGCGGACGGACCAGCGGTTTGTCCGACTGCTGCCAGTCGATCACCGGTCGACGCAGCGGCGGTATATCGGGCTTGCGGACTGCCTGGCGTGCGCGAGGCATCATGCTGCCCGGCAGCGGGTATCGGCGTGGGAATGGGATGACGTTGGTCATTGCAGGGTGTCCTTTCCTTGTTGCTGGCTGTAGTGCGCGCGGACCTCACCGCTTTCAAGGCCGTCAGCCATACCTCGCAGGATCTCGACGCTGTGGCGGTCGCGCTCGGGTGGAAATAGCACCAGCACACGGACATAGAGCGTGACCAGCGCGTCGCAGACAGCTTCGACCGGCTGGCCCACGCAGACCGCGTTGATAGATGCAGTCAGACCCATGACCAAGTCGACGATCTGATTCGCAGACATCTCGTCGTTCGCTGCAGGAATGTCCGGTACTTCGACGTTGATGATTTTCATGTTGCTGTGTTCTTCTTGATGAGGGTGTCTTCGACCAGGCGCAGAACGCCTAGAGCTTCGGCCAGTGAACACCGGCCGTCGTATTGCAGGACCAGCGCAACGATCTCGTCGTGCAGTGATCCCAGGTCCCGGTAGGGGTGCCGCCCGGGGAACGGTTTGACGTCGTCAGGCATTGGGCTTCGGCGCGACGGGCTGCTTTTTCTCAAGCACGTCTTCGAGGTACTTGCCGCAGAACAGGCACTGCCCTTTGCCCCATCCGTCGGGCCAGCGGTGGCGCGAGCCGACGGTCAGGCCGGTCGAAGGACTTCGTCCACCGAACACTCGGCAGGAGATGACAGATGGTCGTTGACTCATGATTGCTTTCCTTTCAGTAGCCCGTCGAACGGATGCGCCGGCACGCCGACCATTCCTTGATACGGTTTGATGATCACCTTGGGCTGGCCATCGGACTCGGCGCGCTGACGGTAGTTGCGTTTGACCCGGCCAGCGCGCACGTCGGACGGTCGCGGCGCGTCAATACCAGGGCCAAGGGCGTACAGTGCTTCCTCGCCACGCCAGTCGATCATGTAGATCTGATCGGTGCCAAAGCGGCGGCGCTGGATGTCTATGGCTGCCTTGACCTCGTCGCTCGTCAGGCCGGTTGTCTGCGCGATCTCGGCACGGGTCATCGGTGCATAGAGCGACAGGCAGAACAACACCCGACGAGTGTTGCTGGCCTCTTCAGGCGGGCGTGGCTTCGTCATCGTCGTTGCCTTCTTTCAGGTACGCATCGATCCGCGGCAGCAGGTCGTTCGGCAGATCGTCATCGCGGGTGAAGCACTTCTTCACTTCATCCAACAGGGCGCGACCGACCTCGCTGTTGCCGATTTCGTTGTGCATGTCCGTGATGACTGCTTCCAGTCGGACGGCCAGCGGGTGCTTGTGGATCGTGCTGACGTGCTCGGCCCACTCGCGTTCTTCGAGCATGCCGATCATCTCTTCGAGGGCTTTGGACAGCACTTCGAGATGGGACAGCGATTCGGCACGCTGCCGATAACTGCGGACCAGGGCTGCGATCTGCCGGGCACTCGCGCAAAACACGTCGGCGTTGTCGTTGATGGTCTGAAAGCCTGCCTGATAAGCCGCTTCGATTGCATAACCGTCGGCCTCCACGCCACCCTCTTCATTGGTGAGCAGGTCGTTGTCCGTTTTGGCCAGGTACTCCGATACGACGGCGGACGGTGCGGCAGCGAGATGGGTCAACACTTCTTTCAACTTGCCACGGGTGTGCGCGTCTAACGCCTGACAGTGATACGCATCTGCCAATGCTGCCAACCAGCCTTTGACCGAGGTGGCGAGATGGCACCCTGCGACGTGCTTGTCTTCCGGTAGACAGGTGTTTGTGCCGCAGGCTATCTCGTCGGCCGGCTTGACCTGGTCGTCGATGTTCGCGAGCCACATGGCCACCTTCTCCGCGTAGTCCGGCATGGTGGGACTGACCATGCCTTCCTGGTTCACCACGTCGCGCAGCAGGTAGCTGATCTCGATGACCGGGACATCGGCGTCGAGCGGCTGTCCGTTGAAGACATGGCTCATCACGATGTATAGCAGCCGGTAGGCTTCGACGGCCCGCTCGAAGAACTTCTCGGCGTCCTCTTGATCGCCTCCGATGCACATCCAGAAGGACCCCTCAAGGTCTTCGGGGCTGTCCTTGAAATACCCTTTGTTCAGGAGTTCGCATATCGGGACCTCGGCCATCTCAAACTGCTCGCTGGTGGTGCGGTACTTGGACCCGTTGTCCGCTTCCATCGTGGCGACCAGCAGATCGAAGACCTCTCGTGCTGTTCGAGGCAGACGCTTGATCCCGAGTTGCCAGTCTTCGAGTTCGGCGTCGACCTTCGACAACCGATCGATCACGTCCTGATTGGTCTTGGCGTAGACCTCGTAGCCCATGCCGTCGCCCGGCACGACATCCAGCATGATCTTGCGGACGTCGGTCTCTGCAGACGCCTTCAGCCGGCAATGTGCTGCCGATAACAGATCGCGAGCATGGCCGCCGATGCCATGCGGCACCAGCGCGCCGGCAGCGTCGAGATTGAGCAGCGATTCGATGCTCGACAGGAGGGCAACGTCGTCGCCTTTGAAGTTATCCGTGATCATTTTCCGACCTTCCACATGATGAAGATGATGATTGCCAGGATGATGAAGAACCACTTCACCGTGCTCTTGAAACCGTCGCGCTCCATGCGCAGCGGTACTTGGTCGATTGGTTTCGGATCGACCGGAATTCGGACGCCAGGTTGTTGGGGACGGAAGGGCTCGTCCTGGTCGACGGGCTTGCGCGGCTGCAGGTACAGCGCGTATTCACCTGTCGGTATGCTGTTCCACGACAGCACCTTCGGCGCCTCGTTACTGTTCTCGTCGACCCACACAGTCATGGCCACCTGGTTGGGTTCGGACAGTGCGATGGCCTGCAGGCGACGACGTGCCAGGCGCAGTCGGTCGACCTGCATGAACAGCGACTGGATCAGCGAGCCATAGGCCACATGCTTCATGTCGAGGTTGCGGCGGCCCCACAGTTCATGTGCACGTTCGGTTTGTTCTTCGTCGAGTTCGGATATGCGCTTGTCGTGGATGTCGGCAAAGGGGTCGTAGCGTTTCATCGTTGATCCTTGGTTGCGTCTTCGAGGCCACGGACGATCGCGGCCCACTTCTCGACGGTGATGTTGTGATAGGTGAAGGGGAGCTTCACGCCTTCCGGTGTGACCAGCACGACGTGAATGGTGGAGTAGGCCGGGATCTTCTTGGCCAACTGTTCAGCGATGGTCTTGCTGCTCATCAGTCGAAGAAGGCGTAGCAGATGGAGGCAACGACGAAGACCACCAGCAGGATCATCACCCAGGACGAGACGGCGTCGAGGAGCGGTCGGTTCATGGCGTAGAGCCACGGGCCGATGTACTGGCCGTGGATGAACATGGCCACCAGGGCAAGCAGGAGGATGTAGAGGCGGATCACTTCGGCACCTTGTTGGCGGGGATGTTGAACTGCGGGCATGTGGTCTTGCCGCACTGAATTTCACTCTGCACCAGCGTGGCCGGCACGGTGAAGTAGACAAACCGTCCGTCGAAAAAGCGATAGACGGTCACACCATCGTGGGTGAACAGCCGTTCGATCTTCACGTCAGCGTTATCGGACTGCACCGTCTCCATCGGATCTCGAACACAGGCAGTAAGGGCCAGGGTTATGGCCAACGACAAAAGCACGCGCAGACGAATCACTTCACACCACCGATCTGGCCCTTGGCCGCTTTGCGTGCCAGTTTGGCGCCGCTGTAGTAACGATGTTCACCCCGGGCCAGCGCCTCCGCGGCCAGCTTGATCGGCCGCTTGGCCTTGCGCTCCTTGCGGGACATGAACGCCCACGGTGTGCTGTATGCGAAGTGCGGGCCGGGTCGACCGGTGACGCCGTACATGCGTTCGAGCAGTTGCGGCTCGATCTCACGATGCACCGCTTCGCTGTTCTTCCGTCTGAACGTCTCCTTCAGGTCGAGGATTCGATCGTTATGTGGGAAAGCGATCGTCGGTAGGGTCTCGACACGCTCCATGCCCTTACGCAGACTGTCGAGGGCCTGGCCAACGCCAGCCGTCGCACCGACGACAACCACGCCCATGCGATCGAATGCGTCGATTAGCGTGTTCATCTGCTTCTTTCCTTCGGCGGTGAGGCTGCGCATCAGTTCGACCTTGTCGTCGATGAACAGGCGAGTGGGTTTGTCGGTGGTATCCATGATCAGCGAACGTCCCGCTTCACCAGGCAGCGCAGCGTGCCGCTGATCAAGACGACATCACAGCCGTCTTCGTTGTCGTAGCGGTCGATGCTCAAGTCGTTGTTCGTCATCGTCACTGGCGTTAGCGGCAGGTCCATCAGCTTGGCAATAGTTGCGATCTCACGGATGGCCACCGTGCCGTTATATGTCGTGCGTCGGGGTGCAATCCTCGGCTGTCCCTCGCTAGCGTCGAACGGCTTGAGCAGTTCACGAATGATCTCGGCCTTTTCGACCAGCAGCGTGAGCATGGGATCGCTCACCGTCAACAGTGGGAAGTGCAGACGCAAGTCGTTGCTGAACACGTCGATCGCTTCGTTGTAGCGGCTCTTCAGGTCCTGCAGTTCTTCTTCGATGGTCTTCATGCGAAAGATGTCGTCGGGTGTGATGCTCATGATGTGCCTTTCAGGAGATGCGGGTGATGATGATCTGCACGTAGGTCCGGCCGCTACCGGTCAGACAGACGTTGCGTTCACGGGTGAACTTGAAGCCGGTGTCGGCCTGTGCTCGGGAGATCGGTTGGACGACCTTGTCGGTGATCGTCGCGCCGGCATCGGCGAGTGAGTTTTGGTGGACATCCAGGGTGCTGCCGTGCACCGCAGGACTCGACACCACGTAGACCTCGCCGACGGCCAGGTTCGACAGCAGGGTGGTCAGGCTGGCGGGCTCACGCAGCGATGGGCGTGGCACGTTGGTGTCCTTTTGCTTGAGGGCTTTTTGCAGGGGTTTCTTGGGAGCGGTCATGTGGTCTTTCGGATGGCGTTGACTTTGCGAAGAGCGGCGCGTGCCTCGCTCAAGAGTTTGCGTTCTGCCTCGATCGTCTCCTTCGGGATCTCGGGAACAACGTCGGGCATGGCGCGAACTTGCCAGTGCAAGGCGTCGACTGCGTACCAAAGTGCACGGGTGTCGGACTTGGTGAGCTTGGTCATAGTTTGAAGTGGTCGATTGCCTTACTGACGATGCCTGCCAGTGCGAAAAGCAGTATGACGATGGGGATCATGATGATGATCCCTTGATTCATAAGACGACGCCCAGCTTCCGCGTTCCGCGCCTCCTGTTTTGCGATCTCACGCTCTTGATCCTGCAGCCGTTCAAACGTGGTGCGGTAGGGCGTTGTTCGCGGGTGGCTAACATCACGACAGGCATCAAGTCGTTTGCTGGTGGTCGAGCGCATGACTCAAGCCTCGTCTGTCTTGACGTCGAAATCGAAGGCCGACAGCGCGGCCAGCACGGCGGGCGGCAGCGACACGCCGAAGGTCTTGGCGATGAACAGTTCTTCCAGCAGCAGGTTGAACTCGGGCACGGCCTGCATCACTGCGTCTTGCACCGCCTTGACGTGCTCACGCTTGTGCTTGGTGATCATCATTCCGACTTCACCCTTGACGGTCATGTAGCCGGCCGACGTCGTCATCTGCAGTTCACCCACGTCGTGCTGCACCTGGTCGGCCAACATCATGCTGCCGAGTTCGATCAGGTCGCGGGCGAAGTTCGCATCGAGAACCGTCGGCACGCTGACCTGGTTGCTGCTGAGCAGGCGACCGTCGTGCTGCAGGTCGTGGTTGATGCGGCGCAGTTGTCGTTCGAGATCGATCGACTCGCGAGGGCTGAGCGTCACGCCCCTCGGCTTTTGGTTCTCGGTCGCGAAGGTGATCAGCACGATCGTCTCGGTGGTCTTGGTCTCGTCGTTCTCGATGTCCTGGCGTTCGGTGAAGATCTGCATGCCTGGCCGGGTCAAACGGCTATCGCGTCGTTCGTTTGCCAATGCTTCAGATTCGTTGGGAAAAGGCTTGAGCTTGGGAAGGCTGCTTTCGGTCATGTCATTCCTCGGTTGGTGTGCGGTTGACTGTATTGTCAGCGCAGTGGAATGTCAAGGAAAAATCGTCATCACTTCTCACCATAAATTTTGAAGCAGGTCAGCATGGCCAAGTAAGCCAGGAATTTGTCATCGTCAGACTTCAAGAAATTTGAAACTGGCTGACCCTGTCAAGTAAGCCGGGCGGCTGGTGTGACGGTGGTCCTGGCCAGGTGTGACAGTTGGTCGGTGGCTCGGGTTGGCCACGGCCGGATGCGGTGATCGTCTCGGGGTCGGACGAATTGTGTCGGGCACGATTGAATCGCACGCAAGCTAATCGGGTGCGTCGGGATTGCTGTCGATCGAATGGCATGCAGCCGGATTGCGGGCTATCGAATCTTTTTGCGATGAACCGCACAAATCGTTTGACAGCGCACCCGGCTGTCACGCTACAATCCACCACCGACAACATCACCTGGAATTCACCATGCGCCGCATTGCTTCTGCTTTCTTCAGCCTCACAAGCATCGCCCTCGTGCTCGCCACCTATGCAGCGTGCTGCGCGGGTGTGTTCTTCATGGATGGCGCCTTGTTTGCCGTCGGCCTGTTTTGCGCGGCTGTCGCGCTGGTTTGCATGCGTATGGTGGAGCGCATCGCAGACGCTGCACTGCAAGAACTGATCTACGGTCCGATGGATGACGCGATGCGCATCCGCATCAATGCAGCGATCAATTCCTGATTCGTCACTTCACCTGGAGAACACCACATGGCATCGCAACAACATCATTTCACACTGCCGGACGCACTGGCAGCGATCAGACGTCAGCCGGCAGGGACGCACTTCTATGCGCACACGCGCTGCGAACTGCCGATTGCGGGCGATGACGGAAAGGTATTTCCCGCGCTGGCCAGTGTGCATATCAGTCGCGCGGCTGCACTGAAATTGGCGCGGGACCTGTTGCCCGAATCATTCGCGCGTCGTAGTGGATTGCTGCCGTGCGGCATCTACACATCGGACACACCTGAATCGAGTTATCGCGGCTTTTACATCGGCTGATCCCATCACTTCACCTGGAGAACACCATGAACATCGACACCACTGCACCCGCACGCGACGGCACACCGTATGCCCGCGCCCAAACGAACGCGCTCTACGCGGGTTATCGGGCTTACACCATGCAGTGCATCCGCGCTGCCAGTCGGCCGCTCTCCTTTGACGACTGGTTTGTGGGTGTCATCGTCGAAACACTGGCCGGCGCATAAAAATTGTTGACAGTCCATTGCGCTGTCATGTTATGATCCATCATCGCAACGAAACAACCCTGGAGCTACACACCATGTCCACCTTCACCAAAATTGTTCATATCGGCCGCACTGCCTGCGGGAACACCTTTGCAAAAATCGTTTTCAACGACAACAGGCTTTCTATCACTGGCGTTGAAGGTCCGAAAGCTAACGGTAACGCGGCTGGATCGTCTGGTCAGATTTTCATGACTGCCGTTCCCACCTTCAAAGATTTCGCGCCCGGATGGAATGCCGAAAAACTGGCGCAATTTGCTGCCATCTGGGAAGACTGGCATCTAAACGATATGTCCGCAGGATCGCCCGCACAGACTGCATTTTTGAAAGCTAACCCCGTGACATGGAAATATCCGGGATCGCACTATGACAGCGCTTCGCATGCGCTTCAGTCGGCCGGTCTCAATCCTGATCCCGACTATCTACGCAACGGCAAGCCCTACAAATACGGCAGCGCATGGCTGTCGCGCGACGTGCCTGCAGACGTTATCCAGTTCCTGCAATCGTTACCCGATGCAACGGTGCAGCCGGCCTGGATTTGAAGGGGAATGACCATGACACGAATCGAACAAGTGCGCATCGTCATCGAAACGGGTAACGCTGCTTTCGATGATGCCCCTGCAACCGAAATTGCCGCGATCCTGCGCCGCATGGCTGATCGAATCGAAGAGACGGGCCTATTGCCAGTGCCGCGCGATTCCAATGGCAATAAGTGCGGCCATGTTCATCACGAACACGCCTAATCAATCGAACACACTGGAGAACAGATCATGAACACCACCCGCAATATTTCGACCGTTCGCGACACCCATGTCCGCGCAGCAATCGCCAAACTCAATGAGATGAAGGGCGCCACCGACAGCACTACTGCCGGACATCTCCAATATGCAGACATCAAAGGCGATGGCGTTTACCGGCCGAAGGTGTATTGCGTGCTCAGTGGCGGCGGTGTCACGTACTCCAGCCTTACCGGCCGCACTAAACGCGAAACGCTGGCCAATGTTTATGCAGCAATGGCCGATCAGCAGATCATGCAATTGCGCGATGCGCTGCGCGCTGTCGTCGGCCATGCACGACAGTTTGTCGATGATTGGGCTATCGATGTCGAATCGAATGATGCCGAAGCGGTGAAGTCGCACGCCGATGCAGAACGCGATGTGACTGCAGCCGAAAAACTGATCGAAGCCTAATCAATCGAACATCCTGGAGAACACCCATGACAGCCATCTACAAAAATCTTCGCGTTGCAGCCTATGCCCGACTGGCCGACCTGCGCGCCCGTGCGAATCAGTTCAATGCAAAGCGCCCGCCATCGGAACATCGGACATGGCGCGAACTGCGCTACTCCACCTTTCGCAATGCTGGCGCATTGGGTCAGGGTTTCAACGATAAAACGCCTGTTTGGTATTCCCATGCTGAGGGGGAACAGTTTCGCAATGAACGTGATGCACACGACGTTATCCGCCTGCGCCATACCGGATGGTTCACGGACGGGGAATGGCAAAACGAGTTAGCAATCGGCATTGTGGCCGGCCTGCCGCACGGCCGGTTCATCGCTGGATACCGTCTGACGATGAATGATGAGCGCGTCTATTTCCCCGGCGTATTCACCGATGAAAGCGATGCGGCCCGCATGGCCGACGAACACGCACGGGTCATCGGCGAGCAGGAAAGCGAACAGGCAAACAAACAGTCGGCCGCTGAAAAACTGTCAAGCGAAATCGAGGATGCGTTCACCCGGCTGCGCGAGTGCATCGCACTACGCCATAAAGCGTGCATGTCATACGTTCGTGACGAAATCAGCGAACTCGTGGAGGCCATCCGCGACAAACGCAAAACCCTGCGCACCGATTACGCCGATTGCGAAGTCTGATCGATCAATCGAACATCCTGGAGAACAACATGGCAAGCATTCAATACTCGGGCGACGTTTCTATCCGCAACGGCGGGTATCTCTACGATTTTGAAGGATGGGCGGATGGCTACGTCAGCGTTACCCGCGTAACCCCATGCAGTGATGCGGATGGGCCGGATAACGTGTTTTGGATCGAATCGCTTACGGTAAATATCCGTGAAGGCGAAAAGCTCGATCCCGTTCTTTCATGTTGCGGGCTGACCCGTGAGACATTGCCCGACGGTGCAGCGCGCAGGCATGCGCTTATCGACTGTCATGTTGCCTATGGGGCATACGATCAGAATCAAACGCTGACGGTGCAGATAGGTGCAAAGGCTGATCCCTACAGTTCCGGCCGTGAACGTGTCAACGTCGATAGGATCGTTCGCGCAGGGTCATCACTGCGCCGCATTGCGACCCAACTGCATAAGGAATGGTAGGCAATGAACACCCAAAACAACAGGCCGGAATTGAACTGCATGGTCGGTGCTACTTCGATCATTTTTAACGAACTCGGCGAGCCCTTCAAACAGTCGCGCAACCTGCGCGCCATCCTGGAATTCGCGCGCTCTAACGGTGTGGTGCGTATCCATGTGGACATGCTCGCCGATGCAGGCCGGCCGGGTGCGCTGGTGTCGGTGTTCTATCGTTCGGGCGACGTCGGCAAAGTCTATTTCGTCGATGGCCCGCATGCGATGCAATGGGCCTGCGACAAAGCGAACGAATCGGCCCGTCGATCATGGTTTGCAGGATGCACCGTAACGCACACCCGCTGGCCGGCCGGCGCATGGGATTGGAAGTCATGAAATACGTTCTTTACATCATCGCTTGTCTGCTGCTGCTGGTCGGTGTGGGCGGGTGCACGACTCACATGGTCGCCGGGTCAGACTGGCTCGGCGGGTTCGCATGGCTGCTGGCCTTTGCGCTGCTGGCCGGCGCCGTCACACCCGGACAATGAGATAGCCCGATGCACCGATAGCCCTTCATTCCTTCACCCCGATAGCCCGCCTAGTGCGGGCTTTTTGTCGTCTGTACTTTCGATAGGCCCGGCCTGCCGGCCAGTAGCTGCAGCCCGTATGCATGGGATAGCAGTCGCACGGATGGGCTATCCCATAGGCTGACGGGCTGTCCCATGCACTGCGAACCCTGCTTATGGAACAGGGATGGGCTAAACGATGGGATAGGAAAGCATGTTATGGGATAGGCCCGTGCGTCTGTCTCAGGGACTGCATGGCAGCATTCTGTTTTAGGTGGCTACCCCGTCATACCTATGGTCGGGATCGTGTGTCCTGCGCTGGTTTCCGTGGGTCGGGGATAGCGTTTGAATCGATGGGGCTGACGTTTGGGTCCCTCCCCGGCGGTATTTCCGGCTGGCGGGTCCGCAGAGC
>Ga0182210_1000001_pt1 | contig 94089 bp, 54 predicted proteins | sample G5R1MG_19_FD_129670 | JGI IMG/M metagenome (GOLD analysis project Ga0182210, IMG submission 129670) | Switchgrass phyllosphere microbial communities from Michigan, USA - G5R1_MAIN_03OCT2016_LD1 MG | ecosystem: Host-associated > Plants > Phyllosphere > Phylloplane/Leaf | place: USA: Michigan... | reverse complement strand
GTCTGCTTGTCGGCGATCGTGGTGCGTTCGGCGAGCGGGTAGAGGTAGAAGTCGCCGAGCTGCTCGCGGCCTGCGGTTTCGGTGCCGGGCTGGAACCGGACGGCACGGCGCGGGCGTGGGCGATACTCGTTCTCGTCGTCCGCCCCGCCGACCTCGCCCGCGACCAGCAGCGTCTTCGCGTTGGCGAAGCTGGTGCCGCTGGTGTTGGTCAACGTCACCCAGCCCTGGACGTCGATCGTCCCCTTCGCATCGTCGAACAGCGCGACATAGTCGGCGCTCCAGCCCAGGCCCCGGCTGAGATAGGAGAGCGTCGCCGGACGCACCCCTGCCCGGCCACTCGCCAGCGTCACCGACAGCGTCGGCCGCGCGCGCAGGCTTTCGGGCACCCGGTCGAACACCGCGCGCACCGGCAGCCCGTCGTCGCGCAGGATCTCGATCCGGCCGGCGATGTCGAGGACGACCCCGCCATTGACCGCGAGCACCCTAGCCCGCTCGCGCGTCTCGGCGCCGGTGGCGGGGTTGGTGCGGACGAGCGTGATCGTCTCGCCGACTGCCTTCTCCATCAGGCTCGACGGGCTGAGCAGGTCGTAGTCGAAGTTCTGCTCGACCACCGCGGCATCGGCGACGGTCAGCGACACCGTCTCGGGCCGGATCCGCGCGGAGACGTCGGGGAAGCTCTGCCTGATACGCCCGTTCGGAAGATCGAGCGCGCGTACGTCCTGCACCAGCGCGACGTCGTTGGTGTAGATCGTCACCGACACGTCGCCCTGCGCGGTGCCCGCGGTCGGTGTCGCGGCGGGAGGAGGCGTGTCGGGCGCCCTCACCTGCGCGGGCAGCGCGGTCGGTGCCGTGAGCGCCGTCGCCATCGCGATCCATCCGGCCTGGTTCGCCTGCATCATACTCTTCCCCTGTTGGCAGGTAACATGCAGCTCCAGGGAGGGCTGGGCAACAGGGTCATTGTCGCGGCAGGACCCGCACAGGCTGGCGATATGGCCGCATGAATGCAGTCGATCGGCTCGCGCGCCGCTGAAGCGTAGGATGACGTCGGCATGGGAGTGACGCTAGCTCAACGACACGATTCGAGCGGCTTTGACTAGCAGCTGTATGTGGCAGGTCCGCTCCGGTCCGGCTTTGCAAATGGGACATCGAAGCGAATGATACACATGGCTCTGCGCTCGATCTCCTATGACTGATCGGGGAAGTCGTGCCAGAATGTTGGTAGCGCGATCGTAGTGGGTGGTGGTGGTGGCATGTACCGGAGGCGTGATCCCCGCTGAAGGGCGGCGAGCTCGTCCATGCCGGCGATCGCGATCATGGTGAGGGCGAAACGCAGTCCATAGCCACGGCCTGCCGCTCCGCCTGCTGGGCGCACGAAGCGAAACGCGACCGTACCGCTCCATGGTCTTGGAGCAGACGAGGCGGGAAGAAGCTCGGCGACCTCATGGCGGGATCGGCCTCGTGCGGGGCGGTGTTCGATCCGGACCCGATCCGTTAGCTTCAACGCCGCGAGCAAGGTATGGAAGCGGCGGGCTTCTGACCATGACGAGGCGACCACGCTGTTGCTGACGGCATCGTATCTGGTGCGGAACACGTCGATGCCCGCTTGAAGCTGCGACGAAGCGCTAGAGACCGCGCATGACCAGATGCGATCGGCCTCGACCTCCTCCTTGCGGCTGGGGCGCCGGGGAAAACGGCTGCGCTCCATGACGAGAACGGGATCTGCGGCTTCTCGTTCGGCTCGTGCGGTCAGGTGTCGGGGACGCGGGCGGCGGGATTGGGAGCCGCCCTTGTCGAAGCCGGAGCGAGACATCGCCAACGCCATCATCGCGCGGCGATTGCGAAGCCATGAGACGACGAGCCGCAGTGGCAGATCGAGCTCACGCGCAAGTTCCGCGGGAGATCGCGCCGGCTCGTCCGCGATGCCCAATCCTCCTGGTCGATCATCGAGGTCGAGAACCATGCGGACCAGACGCCAGTCGAGCCGGTCCGCGCTGGTCGAGGCATCGGACGCCGTCCGTTGCAGAGGAGATGCCGCGCCAGCCGATGTGGCAAGGCCTTCGACGGTACGCTGCATGCTGCGCAACACGACTGGAAGCAGGTGATCCATGTGCACCGATGGCGGAGCATCCTCTCCTGCTCGGCCGCGCATTCGAACCGCACGGCTGATCACGGGGCGCCGATAGTTCTCGGCATCTCCGCCCGCCGTTGCCGGAGCTGTCTTCGCCCGCTGGACGGCCTTGCGGATCGTCTCGGGCTTGGCACCGAGCAGCCTTGCGGCGTCACCATTGGTCATGCCGACCTGGACCATGGATCGGCAGACGTGCGCACCGATGCACCAGTCGAGGAGGTGCATGTAGTGGAAGAGCGTCGTCTCAACGGGAGCATGACCTGCCAGTTCGGCGACCGCATGCACGGCAGCCTGCCCCAGGCGTTCCGCCCCGCACAATGGCGAGGCGACGCGCGCGCATCGGTGCAGCGAGACCGCGTCGCCCAGTCCCGACGGTGTCGGCAGGCACGTGCCGTCGCTGGGCAGCAGCAGCGTGGTCATCAGGTAGGAGACGAAGCTGTGACGCAGCGTTCCGAAGGACACCCGTTCGTCCTGCGTCACCTTGCGGAGCAGTTCCTCGAGAGGCTTGGTAAGGACCGACTCCCGCAGCCGCTCGGTCGGCCGATCCGGGTCGACGAACAACGAGCCATGGCCGGTTCGTCCGGCGCGATGGCCTGCACGCTTGAACCACAGCAGGAACTCCGTGAGTTCGCATTCGGATGGACGATCGGAGTCGATCGCGAGCAGAAGATGGAGAGGCAGGATGCGGCGGCTTTCCCGCGTCTTGGTCCGAGCATCGGGCTTGTTGCGCACGACCAGTTCGACGTGTTCGACGCCCTTCTGTCGGAAGACGAGGACGTCCTCGACCGTCAACGCTCGGATCTCGCGGGCTCTGAGACCGGCGCGATAGCCGAGCATCAGCCAGATGCGCAGGTACTGCACGTGTTCGCAACGACCGAGGGGCAAGGCAGCGCGCGCGCGCTGGTAATCCGCCTCGCATATCAGATTGACGGCACCAATCGTGGCTGTGCGATACGCGTTCATCCACTGCGTATCCATCGCCCATTCGGGACGGCGTCCGTCGACGAAGCGGTGGAACGCCTGAGCGGCGTCGATCAGCCGATTACGGGCGGCCGATCCGCCCAGGCGTTCGAACGCGGTCAGATATCGTGCACGGAGATCGACTTCGAGCTTGGGTGGCCGATGGTCGAGCCCCGGCTGGAACACGTGCTGGCGCATGGCGAGCAGGTAACCGTATGCGGTTTCGGGTGCGTAGACGCGGTCGGTCGATGCCTGCAGCTTCTCGGCCAGCATCGCGACCGACCACTCGTGCAGCATCTTCGCGGTGTCTGAGAGCGAAGAGCCATCGATGGCGATCGCCTTCAGTCGCCTCAAGGTCATGGCATTTGAGCGTCTGACCGACGTCAGTCCGATGATCTCCGGATCGCGCGTCGTCAACACGATGCGCATCTGGCGATGGAGCGAGCGGTCCTCGGCGAACATGCTTCCGGACCAATCGATGTCGTTCCGCTGCGATCGAGTGGATTCACGATCAGCGGGCACCGGCTGGCCGGTTTCGATCCGCCGCCATGTGGCTTCGTCGCTCGTGGAAGTCCGGACATGACCCAAGGCGGTCTCCACCAGCACGCCCGGCATGCGTTGGCGCCAGCGCATCTCGGCTGCTCGTAGGAGGCTTGCGGCCAAGGTGGCCGGATCGTCGCCGAGCCGCCGTTCGGGATCGAGATAGGCCTGAAGGCATTTTTCCCCGGGTGTGGATGCCGGAAGCGATGCACCCCGCTCGATCCATCGTAGGGCGAGGATGTGCGTGAGCGGATCTGCGAACCAACGCCGCGGTCTGCTGCCGGGATCTCCTCTAGGTTCCGCGTTGAACGGCAGCATCTCCACCCTGAGATGACCGTCGTGTCTGAAACCCCTGCCGAGGGACGTGATCCAGGCAGTCCACCATCCACGGTCCAGCAGAGCGCCGTTCCAGATCGCGCTGGCCAGCAGTTTGCCCGCATCGCCTTCCGCCGAAGCGGTCCAGCGGTCCGCCGCACTCGGCGCCAGCCTGGCGGCAATGGCGGGTGGCAGCATCGTCGCGTCGAAAGATGCGGAGGTGAACGGCGACTTGATCGTCCGCGCGGTGCGAGGATCCAGGCTGCTTTCCCTCATGGCACCACCCGGTCTGCCGGAGCCGCTGCAAGCCACCCCGTCTGTTCGAGCAAGGGAGGAAGCGCGCGTTCCAGATCGGCCCTGTAGGCCATCGGATCGAAACCGGACGCCGTGCCCCATGGCTCCGTTCCCGTGTTCCAGTGCCCCATGAAGGCATGCAGCGTCTCGCTGCTGCACTGCCCCAGCAGTTCCGTTCTAAGTAAGTGTCGGGCGAAGTTGTGCCGGAGTTCGCCGGTTCGCACTTCCATGGCGGCATCGACGACATCGCGGAACGTGACCTGGCCGGGGATCGGTCCTTTGAACAGGATCCATGGCATCGAGCCGTCGATGCAGCAGGTCGACAGCGCGTGAGCGGCCGCTTCGTTCAGGGTCGCTAGGCGGCTCAGGTGGCGGCGGTAGAGGTCGAGCTGAGTGCGCAGGACCGGTGGAGCCCATCCCATCCGCACCATGAACTGGTCGCGTTCGCGATCGTCCGCGAGGATGACGAAGCCGGTCTCGGGATCAACGCCGTTGAACGGCACGATCGGTCGTCTTGATGGGCGGAGGGCGAGCCCCATCGTGCAGAGAAGGGCCGTGTGGATCGTCATGGCGTTGTGGGCAGCCAGCAGCGACGGGGCTCGGCGGATGGCCGTGTACGATCGCTTGGCCAGCGTGGCCATGGATGCAACGCTCGGCACGAAGGGGCTGCCGTATCTCCTGCGGCTCAGGATGTCGGAAGGCGCTCGCCGGCCGATGGCTTCGGTCTTGCCGATGACCGGAGACATGGCGGACCACCATGCGTTCTCCACGCCCGTCTGGCCGCACCCGCTGTAGTGGGACGTCGCCTTCGCATGGAACGGAGCGCGTCCCGTCACGATGCGGGCCAATGCGGTGTCGCCGCCCGGCGAGCGGATGATGGCTCCCGACAACCAGCGTTCGACGCTTTCCAGCGTGATGCTGGCGCGGCGCATGGTCGGATCGCGGCGTAGGATGCGCCGTGCTGCGATGCCGACCTCCTCGAGCGGATGATCGAACAGTGCGCGATGCTCGCCGGATCTCAGCGAGCCGATCCCAGGCCGGATCTGCGACCCGATCTCCACGACGAGTGCGGGAGCGGGTAGCCAGAGCGGCGCAATGCAATCCTCCTGGGAGTTCTTCATCACCGACGGAGGTCTCCCCGGCGGAAGCAGCCAGCCCCAGCTGTCGCCGCATCGAACCATGCCGAGCGGAGGTTCATGGAGGGGCCAGGAGGGCCATCGTGATGCCGATAGAGGCGCAAGAGCATGCAGATGGCGACCGGTGGTCAGACAGGCGGCGATCGCGAAGAAGGCTTCCCGATCGAGCGGAGAGCACGCTGTACCGCCTTGATCATGATGGCTCTTCAGCACGGCTACGAGGCGATCCACCTCGCCGGGAGTGAGGTCGCGCCAGGAGTAGCCCAGCGTCTGGGTATGCCGGGCGAACATCGTGTTCTGCGCACGCGAATGGACAGGTTGGTCCTCGTCGATCGCATAGGTCAACCTTCCGCATCCTCTCGCCCCGGCTCTCGAGGAAACAGGCAAATGGGACAATGATCAAGGCCCGGGCGAGAACTATACCGCGTTTCTAGTCAGAGAGGCTAGGGAAGTTGCGTGATAAAGCATGTAGTTCTCGTTGCTGTGCATCGGAAGTGAACGGTTTCCTGCTGGAGGCGCGCCAATCGTCAGCGCGAGGATACGCTCCCGTTGGCGCGAACGACCGCAAGCTAGGTGAAGAGGGCTCGGGATGAGCCCCGCGGTACGAAGAAAAAGGGGCTTGTTCCGGCCGATCGGCCGGGACCACGCGAACCGAGGTTCTCCCCATGCACATCTTCCATCCACCGTACGGCGCGGCGTCTGTCGCAGCCCGCTGCCTCGTCGAGGCACTGGGTGTCGGGCGGTTTCCCGATCAGCTTCATGGCCTGCCGATGCCGGCAGTCATCATTCCCGAACGCGGAGTGATGATCGCAGCCACGTCCGCACCGGCGCCGATCTTCAGAGGCGCAGTCGAACAGCATGCGGTCGTCGAAGGACTGGACGCGCTGCTTTTGAGGGTTGGTGATCCGGACGATGGCAGACTGCCCATGCTCGTCGATGCGACGCTCGCGCTGCGGCCGTGCGCACCCTGGTCGCTCCAGGCTCTGCACCCTTGGATGGGTGCAGACGACACGCTGTGGCTGGTCTCGGACGCAGGCGACCCGGCGATCTCCCTGACGCCGATGGGCCTGACGATCGAACTTGTCCTCCCCTTCGACAACCCGATCGAACGCGATCTCGGAATCGACCTTGCGGCGTGGACTATGGCGCGACTGCTCGATCCAGAGGCGCAGTGATGCGTGTGCCCGTCGTCAACGCAGCATGCGAACCGAACCCCAGCAACCCACAGAGCTGGCTTCCCCTGGTGGCGGAGCCAGCCACGGCCGACGGCAGCCGCCTCGTCTATGGCGTGCTGCGGCCTGAGTACCGTGGACGCAGCAACAGCGCGGCGGCTTTCGTGCAAGCCAAGCTGCAACCGGTACCGCCTATCGAGGGAGGCCCTTGGAGCGTGACGGCGCACCGTGTCGAGGTGCTGCTGCCCGAGGATGCCGATGATCGCTTCGGCGATCCCCGGATCCTGGCCGAAGCGATCGATCTGGAACGACCGGCGAACCGACCGGTGCTGCTCGCCTGCGCGACGATCACGCTCCCGGCGACGCGGCTTCACCGCCAGTGGGAGGTGATTCGGGGCTTCGCACGTGCCGAACTGGTCGAGGCGCTGGGACTGGGGGTGATCGCGGTTCAGCACGCTCCCCATCGGGCCGGTAGCGATCGTCCGGCCCACGTCCACCTGCTGGTCGGACGCAAGATCACGAGTCTGGGACTTGCAGGCTTCGCCAAGCCCCTGTGCGGCGATGGTGGCTTCCGGCTGATCGCGGAACGCCTTGCCGCGTACCGGGCGGAGATGGGAGCATGACCATCGCGGAACGTGCCGCGGAGGCGCGGGCATTGTCGGCGCTGCTCGCCATCGCCGGCCAGGCGGGCTGGCGGCTGGAGCGGCCGGGGCCCGTTCTCCCCCGCCCCTTTGCCGGTTGGCTCTATGCCGAGGCGGCGCAACTTTTACTGCTGCCAGTAATCGGCCGCCTCGACGCAGCGGTCCCTCTGGCAAGTCAGGGCATGGCCGAGGCACGCAGCGACATACTGATCGCCAGCGTTCCTGCGCCTGGCGTCTGCACCCTTGCTGTCGGCTTGTGGCGGCCGAAGGGTGGGTGCTGGCACCTGCCGGTCATCCCCGCCCTCAGCGGTGACGACCGGACATGGCTGCGGCCGGCCGATTGGCGTTGCGGCCTGCAGCTGGGTGGTGGGCCGCTGAAACCGGCATCCGGCATCTGGACCGATACGGAAAGCCGAAGGGTGGACGAGGATCGGGCCGCGGCTTGGCTCGCCTGGGTCACCCGATAGGCTCTGGAACCAACCTGTTCGGCCTGCTGATGATCCCGCCCCCGGCCTGGGGCGGGATCAAATGCCTTCAGGCACGACGTTCGCAGATCGGTGGAACGGAAGTCCCAGACGCCGCTTCGAGGCGACTTCGGCCTTCCGCCCCTGCCATATCAGTCGATCTTACGGAAAGTCTTCGGTCGTTTCGGCTTGAAGTGCTCGCCGATGAGCTGGTCTGGCCACCCCGCCTAGAGCTTGATCCGCTTGATGAGCTCATCGATGAGCTTTGCCGGAAGAAGATCATTCTTCTTGTTGTTCTTCTCTGCATCCTTTGCAGCCTTCTCGGCTGCCTTGGCCGCCTCCTCGGCCGCCTTGAGAGCCTGCTTGGCATCTTCATCTGCCTTTCGAGTGGCTTCGTCCGCGGCCTTCTGGGCGGCCTTCGCCGCCTCGTCTGCAGCCCTTGCAGCGGCTTTCGCCTGCTCGTCTGCCGCCTTGCGCGCATCACGCGCGGCTTCGTCCGCAGCCTTGGCCTGAGCCTTGGCCTGCTCGTCGGCTTTCCTGGCGATCTCGTCGGCGATCTTCTGAGCCGCCTTGGCCGCATCCTCGGCAGCCTTCCGGCCGGCTGCCGCCGCTGCGCTCTCGGCTGCCTTCGACGACTCCTCCGCGGCTTTGGCGGCTGCCCGCATCGCTTCATCGGCCGCCTTGCGCGCATCCCGTGCCGCGTCCTCGGCAGCCTTGGCCTGAGCCTTGGCTTGGTCGTCGGCTTTCCTGGCGATCTCGTCGGCGATCCTCTGAACCGCCTTGGCAGCGTCCTCGGCAGCCTTCCTGTCAGCGTCGGTTCCAACGCCCGCGGCAGCCTTCGACGACTCCTCGGCGGCTTTCGCGGCCGCTCGCGCGGCCTCGTCTGCCGCCTTGCGGGCGTCTCTGGACGCTTCCTCAGCGGCCTTGGCCTGAGCCTTGGCGTCTGCATCGGCCTTGCTGGCGATCTCGTCGGCGATCTTCTGTGCAGCCTTTGCAGCCTCCTCCGCGGCTTTTCGACCGGCGTCGGCCGCCCCGTCCTTGGCTATGTCCTCGGCGGCTTTTGCAGCAGCCTGCCGTGCTTCCTCGGCGGCCTTCTGCGCGGAGCGGGCGGCTTCGTCAGTGGTCGTAGCGTCGTCACGTGCCCTGCCTGCCGCTTCCTCCGCAGCTCTGGCGGCGTTCGCGGCCGCCGACAGTTCGGCCGTTCGCTTGTCGGCGTCCGCTTTGGCAGCAGCGGATGCGGCGGCGGTCCGCTCGGCTTCTGCTGCCGCTGCGGCCTGGTTCGTCTGCGCCGCATCGGCGGCGATGCGTGCTGCTTCGACGCGAGCGGTGTCTGCCGCTTCCGCTGCTACCATCACGGCCGTCACCGTCTTGGTCGTCGTCGCAGCGCCTTCAACCGCGATCCGGGTCGCTTGAGCCACGATGGCGACATCGCCGCCGCCGATGCTGCCGCTGACCAGGCCGCCCGTGGTCGCGGCGAGCGATACCGGCGCCTCGTAGACCACATCGACGATCGCCGTTGAGACCGGCATTGCTACAATGGGAGCCACTGCGACCGCGTTTGCGGCGGTAGCAGGTTCGGTCGTAGCGGCAGTGCTTCCCGAGCCCGAAGTAGCGTCTGCGGAAACCGCAGCCGGTTCAGCCGCTGCCGGTCCTGCCGGCGAGTCGATGTTACGCCGGGTGCCGCCACTCTCCACCATCATGCGGTAGAGATTGCCGGATCCGACCGTTGCCACCGCCCCCGGCCGTAAAAGGTCGCGAGCGCCGCCATCGCCGGTGGAGACGTCGACGGCACCCTCGATCACCTGCACCGACGCGCCTTGCGGACCAACACCGATCGCGAAGGTGGTGCCTTTGACCACCGCTGCGAGATACGGCGTCTTCACCTCGAAATGTGGCGTCAGCTTCTTCTTGATGACGAAGACGACGTTGCCGAAGTCCTCGATGATGCGCGTGATGCCGGTCGTCTGTTCCGGCGCAGATGGAATGCGGATTTGCGTTCCCGGCGCGACCATCATGAACTCCCCGCCGCGCACCAGCACGGCTCGGGATGCCTTGGCGGTAGTGACCGTATCGCCCGGCGCGACCGTCGTGCCTCGGGTCGCGACCTTCTGCATGCCGGTGCGCCCGACCGATACCTGTCCCCTTGCTTCGCTGACCCGCCATTCGCGTTCTTGCGCCATGGCTCCCGAAGCACAGGTTGCAGCCAACAGGGCGATGACCCTTGAGCGGGTTCGAAGGTACATCGATGGCTCCAGCAAAGAGCATACGACATATCTGGCGATCCTTTACAATAGCCCGAAAGATAATGGTTAGCAAAGGCTAACGCTAACGTTTGTAATGCCTTGCCGAGAGGATCATCTCCGCAAGGTCAAGGAATGGTGCCGGGTATGCCTCGGCCCGTCTGTCGAGCAGGCCAAGATGCTATGTCTGAAAGTGTATAGCTGCGATTCAGAGCCTCTGCGATTATGACGCGGGCGTGGTCTGGAGGACTCTCAATCTCGCAGCGACGCTATTTCGAGGCGTCTTCCTCTCCCGAATGACTAGCCTTTTCCGCAGCCAGCTGTGAGAGCAGTGACATCGCATGCAGGGGTTCCGCCAAGGCGAAGCGCAATGCTTCGAGCTGCTGATCGTTCAGCGCCAGAACGTTGTCTTCTGGCAGGAGCAAGCGGCCGATGTCGATGCCGAGAGCTTCGGCGATCTCCCGCAGATCCCGCAGATATACGTCGCGTTCGCCTCGTTCGAAGCGGCTGATCTCGGTTGCGGTGCGACCTACCCGTTGGCCAAGTTGTGACTGGGACAGTCCGGTACGTTGACGCCATTCACGGATGCGATGCGTGGGCTCTTCGGATGACATGGAGACTTTCACCATCGGACGGGCTTGATGGGTACCTTTCAATCACTAGCCAAGCAAAAAGATCACGTGGCGAGACATTTCCGGGCGCACCCCTAGAGGCGACGTCCCTTCACAGGACATCGACGAGCTGGGACCGATACTAACCGCGCGTTATCCGCTTGCATCGGTATGACCACGAGCCTTACGTCCCTCCCTCCGAAGCTGCGGGAGTGCAGATCGGCGCCAGGTGGCGGAGGGTTGGGGCGAATTGATCAGGAGTGGAAGCCTTGTGCCCGGCGTATCGCCGGCAGCGTTCCGGCTGCCTGCCGGAACGGCGCTGCGCTACGAGCGGCCTGCCGAGCAGCTTGCGCGGTTCCTGCCCAGCTACGCCGTACTCGACAGCGACGTCGGCCTGGTGGATCACAAGGTCAACTGGATGCTGCCGGGCCGATCGCAGATCTGGATCAGGCTGACCGCCGGACCTATCACCGTCGCGATCGGGAAACGTCGCTACGATCCGCTGCAGGCCGCGATCATGTATGGCGTCACTAGCCGTGCGATGCCCGTCACCGCCCAAGGTGGGATCACGGTCGCGATCGACGTAAGTCCGCTTGGCTGGGCGAGGTTCGTCAAGGAGGATGCGGACAAGTACTGCGACCAGATCGTGCCGTTGGTGCAGCTTCTGCCTGCAGAGTTCGTCCACGACCTCGCTGCGGCGCTGCACGCCTCCGACCGGGACCTGGCGGTCAAGCAGATCGTCGACGATGCCTTTCTCCGCTTCCTTCCAGCTGCCAACCCGCACGAGGCGACGATCGAGCGGATGCTGGAGACCTTCGCGGATCCGGAAGTCAGGGATCTATCCATGGCAACCGACCGGATCGGGGTCAGCCGGAAGGCACTGTTGCGGCTGTCCCACCGGTACTTCGGCTTCAGCCCGAAGATGATCATGATGCGCAGCCGCTTCACTCGCGTGATCGCATCGATGCTGGTGCAGGATGGGCCCGTCGACCACACGGCCGTACCCCACGGATACTACAACGTGCCGCATTTCCTACGGGATGCGGGTCGATTTCTGGCCATGACGCCGCGCCGCTTCGTATTGATGGACATGCCGTACACACGCGCCGCCCTGCGCGCGCATCGCCTGGTGTTCCCACCGTCACCAGCCGATCAGGCCGGTATCCGAAGCAGGCTGCCAAGTGCGGCATCCGCAGCCAAGGCGTCACCCATCGCGTCTGCCATCCCGCTCGGCTGATCCGGCTGCTCCACGATCCGTGGTTCCCGCCCCATTACCAACGCCATCCGCGCTTCGCGACGCAGATGGCTGGCTCACCAGCCGGATCTCACCTCGTACTGCCACAGACGCATCAGTTCAGAAGCGCTATTCTCATTGGCTGCTGACAGGACCGCGGACCGATATGCTGCCGGCCGGATGTCGTAATACTCCTCGAACAGCTGTGCAGCCTGGGTCGAGTTGGTGAACCCGGCGGCAAGGGCGATTTCGTTGAAGGGGGCATGGTTGCTACGGTCGCTCAACCGACGCCGGACCTCCTCCAGGCGTTGGAAGCGGATGAACGATGCCAATCCACCCTTGAAGTCCACCAACCGGTAAAGGGTGGCCCGCGATATGCCGCTTTCCTGGACGACCGCATCGACGTCGAAATCGGGATCGTGAAGCCGCTTGGCGATGAGCAGTCGAAGCTGTTCCAGGCGCTGTGCGGTCCGTTCGCTCACCTCCGGCCGACCATGACCGGAAAGGGTGATGCGCAGCAGTGCGAACAGTACCTTGGTCGTGGGAACGATCGCGGTCTTGCTCAAGCTCGGGAGATTGCACACCAGCGATACGAGAAAGTCGCGTAGCAGCCTGGCGTCTGGGGCAGACAGCACCGTTCCGTGGAGTGACCCGACCGAATTCGTCACTGCAGCCAGTCTGTTACGAGCCATCGACAGAGTGATGAGATGCGCACGGCGTGCCTGATTTGAGCCCGGCACCCGGACGTCGGAGAAGATCATTTCCCCGGGAGAGAGCGTCCGCCGATGCCCGTCCCAGTCGTATTCGACCTCGCCTTCCAGAAGGAGGGTTAGCGTGAAGTGGTCCATAAACCCGGAGGCGATCAGGTCGGCAGAGCGGCGGTGAGCGATGTCGTTGAGGTGGCGATCGTAGAGGACCGCCTGATCAAGCCGCCATCCCTGCACCTTGGCGGAGGGATCAGGACCGATCTGCATCACCTCCGCTCCTACAGCGTAGAGCGCACGATACTGTCCGATACGCTCCGCAAGCGGCAGCCTGGCAGTGTCGAACACGAGTTGTTCGGGCTGATCGAGCGTGGCTGTCACCATGCGAGCACCCGCGCGGGAAGCCGCAGCGTCTGCCGAGACGCTGTCACACCGTTCATAGGCACGATCACGCCGGTATTAATAAGCGTAGCATGGACGACACGTGCGTTCCGCCATTGTCGGGGCAGGTAGACCTGCCAGCTGTTACGCGGCTTCCGGCCTCACCCCATCCGCCGATGCAGGGGACGGGACGTCGTCCGACATGCCACGCTCCGACGGAAGCAGGATGTCCGTCGCCTGACGACGTAGAGTATTCAGCCGTCATGACGGGCTCGACCATGTTGCAGGTATCGATCTCCATTAGAGCGCTCGGAACCTGCTGGATCGCTCCGATGATGAGCCGACATGTTCGCTTCCGGTCATCACCGTTATGTCCTAACCCCTGCCACCTAGCGGCGCATGTTACCGCATCGACGAGCGGTCAAGTGGGTCCGTTTTGGCATCATTACTTTTCTAAGAAATACCTTGGTTAACGTGACGATCGCCTTCGAAGCGGCTGGAAGGAAAGCTGGTGATTTCGAGTTCTCGCATGCCGGGATGGGGCGAAGAGGTGGGCAGGATCGTCCAGCAGACCCTTGAGATCGAAAGAAATTTTGCAACGCAGGGAGGAAAGCCCACGCTGATCCTTTTCTTCGGCAGCGCAAGCCATCCCGTAGTGAAGGAGGCGCTTGCGCTGCTCGCCTCATCGCGTGCGTTGTTCGATGACATACACGCGACGTTCTATGGCGTGACCATCGACCCCTCGGACGAGCGGGACGGCCGAATTGCCCAGCAGCTGCCAGGCATCCGCTTCTTCCGCGACTATGATCGTAGCGTGAGCCGGCGGTTCGACGTCATCGATGATGGCGGTTATGCGCCATGCTGGTTGCTGCTCGACCGCACATGGCGTGTCGCGGGTTCGTTCCTGCTTCAGGATGGAGAGGCGGCGATCGCAGCGCTGCAGGCTCTGATCGACGGTTCGCCCGGACCCGACTGGGCGCCGGTGGTGATGATCCCCAACGTCATCGAGCCCGCGCTCTGCCAGGAACTGGTCGAACGACACCGCGCGTCGAACAACGCCGCCGGCGTCATGCGCGAGGTCGCAGGCGAAACCCGGCTGGTGTTCGATGCGATCTCCAAGGTCCGCCGTGATCACTACATCCATCAGGGCGACCTCGCCGTGCAGCTGATTGCGCGCCTGAAGCATCGCGCCGGTCCGATGATCAAGCGATGCTTCCAGTACGACATGGTTCATGTCGAGCGGCTGGTGATCGGCTGCTACGATGCGGACGAAGGCGGCCATTTTCGCGCGCACCGGGACAACACGACGTCGGGGACCATGCATCGTCAGTTCGCGGTGACGATCAACCTCAACTCCGAGGAATATGACGGCGGCGACCTCAGCTTCCCGGAATTCGGAGGAAGGACGTACCGGGCACCGACGGGGGCTGCCATCGTGTTCTCCTGCGGGCTGCTGCACAGCGTGTCACGCGTCACCCGCGGACGCCGCTATGCCCTGCTTCCCTTCCTGTACGACGATGCGCAGAAGAAGGTTCGTGATCAGAACTACGCCCGGATCAATCGGACGCCGCTGCACATGGACGACGCGACGCCCACGTGAACGCGACCGAGGTCTAGAGGTGCAGGTTGGCGCTGAAGAAGGCACGGGTGTCTCCGCCCGTGCCCGACGCATGGATCGACGTGGCGCCGGTCAGGCGGAGCTGCGCACGCGCTCCGCCGGCTACGGCTATTCCGGCGCCGATGGATTGCAACGACGCATCGAAGCCGGGCGCACGGACCTGTGCGTGATCGACGAACACGAACGGCTCGAGCGACACCGTGGCGATGGCCGTGCCGTAGGCCAGCTCTACCGCAGCTGCCAGTCCGCGATCCCCCGCCGCCACACCTGGCGCAAACGCGCGGGCGGAACGTGATCCACCGATCTGGTACTGGAGGACGCCCGGCAGGTTCCTCTCCGTCGCCAGCTGGTAGTCGCCACGCAAGCGCGCCTGTACACGATCGCCGATCGCCTTGGCGACGCTTGCCGACCCCTGGAACAGCACAGTCTGGATCTGCGTATCGGACAGCACCTCGTTGACGCGGGCCAGCGTGACCTGATGCTGGATCGAAGCCGCGAATCCCGGAACGGAATAGCTGGCGGCGAGGCCGAGGGAGCCGTTTAGGTTCAGATTCTCGATGACCCGCTCGCCGCTGATCTCAGTGATCGATCGGCTGGACTGCACGCCGGCCGTGCCGGTGACCGTGACCCTGTCTCCGACCAGCAGCAGTCCTGCAAGATCACCACCAAGCGAGAAGGACGTACCACGAACGTCGAGCGCAGCGATGGGGCCAAAGAGCACCCGCGTGCGGCCATAGGCAGCCGATGCCGAGATGCGCAGCCGGTCGCCCAGGGGCGCCGACAGGCTGAGATTGCCACTACGCACCCCGCGCGAGGCGACGAACACGGCGCTCAGGCGATCGGCCGCGGAGAACAGGCGATAGCCGCGCAGCACTGCCCCCACCTCGGTCTCGCCGGTCGATGCAAAGCCGTTGTTGTCGGTGAACACGTCCGCAGAGAACCGCGTTGGTTCGGAAGCCGTCAGGATCACGTCGGTGCGACCGAACCCCTGACCTGGTGCCAACCGTGCACGCACCTGGGCGTCGTTGTTGAGGTTGAAGACGCGTAGCTGTTGAGCGACGGTGTCGGGTGCCGCGAGAGTTCCCTGCGCGACCCCGGCACGATCACGAACATAGGCCGAGCTCCGTGCCGACGCGCCTTCGACCGTCGTGCTGCCGATCTTCCCCTCTACGAGGCGGATGGTCACCACGCCTCCCTCAATCGGCTGGGTCGGCAGGATGGCGCGGGCCGTCGTCAGTCCTCGTGCGGCATAGATCGCGTTGATCTGATCGACGATGCGCTGCAGCGCCGCGAGCGTCACCTCCTGACCGACCAGAGGCCGGGCAAGCGCCTGCAGTTCCGCATCGCTGAGATAGGCGCTGGGATCGAAGACGATGCGGGCGAGCGTAAAGCGCACCTCCGGTCCATTGCCTTCCGTCTGCAAGGCCGGTGGCGGCACCTCGACTTGAGGCGTGGCAGGTCCGGTCGGTTCGGCGGTCACACGATCCTGAAGCCTTTGCCGCTGTTCCTCGTTGATGCGGTCGGGGTTCACCGCGGGATTGCGCTGAAGCACCTGTGCAGGTGGCGCAACCTGAGCTGCCGCAGATCCCGCGGAGACAGCGGCAACTACAAGCATCCCTATCTGTACCATGTCGCGCATCAACGACTCCTAGTACGCGACGGCGTCGGTGTTGGTGTCGGTGTAGGCGTCGGGGTCGGTTCGGGTGTCGGCGTCGGCGTCGGCGTTGTTGTCGGCGTCGGCGTCGGCGTTGTCGTACCCCCAGTGGTTGAACTGTCAGACCCAGCGAACCCGGCGGTCGTGGAGTCGATCGTCAGATAGTCCCTTACCTGCTTGTTCACGAACGTGAGCGCGTTCGTTCCGACAATGGTCCCCTTGTTGATCCACAGGGCGTCGAACGACACCGGACGGACGCCGGCGAAGCGGAACGTCGCCGTGTCGACGTTGGCTTGGCGCAACCCGCGCGCGTCGATGCGCGCCGCCGGGCCATTGGTGCCGCCCGTGTCGAAGCGCACGTTGACGCTGTCGGCGCGGATCGTGGTCAGTGCCCCCACCCCGTCCGCATCCGAGAGGTAACCGGAGTTCGAAGTGGAGATCAGCGGAGCGGTGAATGCCAAGCCACCTGCAGCGCTCGTCCCGCCGGTGATCGAAAGCTGGGTTGCGGCGGTTGCCGACAGCGTCGCCCCGACGTTCGTCGCGCCGGTCGGCACGATACGGGTATAGTTGCCAAGCGTGATCCCTCCGAGGGTCGAGGTTAGCGTGGCCGAGGTGGCGCGGATGCCGTTCGTCGACACGTCGTCGCGGCCGCCAACGATGAGGTCGCCGACATCGACCGCGTTCCGCAGCGTCGCTTGGCCAGACAGCGCATTGATCGTCGTCGCCCCGCCGGTGATCCGCCCGACGCTGAGATATCCCGCGCGCAGCGTTACCGCTTGGCCGATCGACTGGTTGGCGAGGATGTCGCCCAATGTCGCCGATCCTGTCGCCCGTAGCGTCACTGCCGCCCCGCTGATCTGGGTCAGCGGATCCATCGTCACTGTATCGGCGATCATCCTGACGCTGGCATTGTTACCGGTGGCAACGATGCTTGCCGCCGGACCGGTAGTCAGCGCGCCACCGGCTGTGAGGCTCAGCGAAGCATTGTTTCCGCCTCCGAAGGTCAATGGCCCGGACAGCGTCAGATCGCGGCCGGTGGTAAGCGACAGGTTGCCCGCTGCGGAGATCAGCCCCGCGAAGCTCGCCGAGCCTCCGGCGTTGATCCGGAAGTCGGCGCCACTAGCCGTCAGCGCGCCACCGAGCGTCAGGTCACCGCCCGACACCCCTATCGATCCTCCGGTCGCGCTGATCGTGTCTAGCGTCAGCGAGTCACGAGTCGTCACAGTTACCATACCGCGAGAAAGGAGACCGATCATCGACCCTGCCGTGATCGTGTCGCTCGCGGCGATTGTGATCGCGGCGGCGTCTCGAATGCCGAGCGAGCCTGCGCCGAAGGTGATCGTCCCCGCGCGCGCATCGACGATGCCGCTGCTGGCGATCGAGCCGTTGAGCGCCAAAGCGCCAGTCGTCGAGAGCGTCACGCCGCCGGTCGTGGTGGCGTTGCCGATCCGGATGCCGACCGGCGCCAGGATCGCGAGAGACCCGCCGGTGAAGCCGGTCAGCGCCACCGTATTGCCACCCGCAGAGGCTGCCCCGGCAGTCAACCGAGCCGCGCCGATGTTGATGAGGCTGGTCGTCGACGCCAGGTTGAGCGCACCGGTAGCGGTCAGCGTCAGCGCACCGGTGTTGAGGAAGGTCGATCGACCGGTGGTGGTGATCGTCTGTCCGGTGACCGTGACCACGTCCTGCGCCTGGACGAGGCCGCTGAGGCTAAGCGCCCCGCCCGAGAGCAGGAACTGCGATGCAATCGCTGCATCCGCCGCGCTCTTGCGCAGGTCCGCCGCCTTTGCATCGTAAGGGGTGCGTTGCAGCAGCACCGATCCGCCGATCGACACAGTGCCGTCGGGGGCGGCGGTGATGTCGGCGTTGCGGCCGTTGATGCCGCCCGCGACCGCCACGTTGACGCCGCGGATCGTGAGGTCGGTCGCGGTCGTCTGGCCGTTGACGCGCACGTCTCCAAGTTCGGAGAGCAGCTTGACCGAGCCGAGCCCGGTCGAGCCGACGGTGACGCCCTTCTTGCCGTCGATGACGAACGGCAGGTCGGCGCCGCCATTACCGAACACCGTCCCGTTGACCTCGACCCAGCCCTCACGTGACTGGATGAAACCGCCGCCCGCAGTCAGCGAACCAAGCCGGACGTTCTTCGAATTGGTGTAGCGGAACGCCCCCTTGAGATTGAGGTCGAGCCGCGACAGGTCGACGGTGTTCGGATCCTGGGTGATGCCCAGACCCGAGATGACGACCGTCTCGTCAGGGAATTCGATGTCGCCATCGGTGGTGAAGAACAGCCGGCCACCGACGCGGATGTCGGTGAGGAAGGTCACCACCGAGCGGATCGGGGTGGTGCGGTCGGTAGCGTTGTTGAGCGTGCCGACCGTGATGTTGCCGCGCGCGCCCAGCAGCGAGTTGGCGCGGATCTCCGTGCCAGCCGGCGCGCCGATCTGCGACACGCCGCGCAGTGCGAAGAAGGTGCTGCCGGTGCCGTATCCGGCCGGTGCCGCGCCGAACGGCCCGAAGTCGCCCTTCGAATAGTCCCAGCCCGAGGCGAGGCGCTGGATGATCGGCGATTGGATGTCGAACTGCCCGGGCTTGCCCGCGCTGGTCGGGACAAGCGAGCCGATGTCGCCCGCCGCCCGCAGCTGGAGGATGCCAGAGACGATCCGCGTATTGCGGTTCTCGCTCTCGAGGTTCGACGCGACGCCGACCACGAACAGCGAGCCGTAGGGATTGTCGACCGTCAGCTTGCCGCCCGCGTAGACGTCGCCGAGCTGGAGGTCGCTGACCCCGGCATAGGTCGCCGAGCCGAAGCCGTAGCTGCCGCCGCCCGGCTTCTCGACCGCCTTGCTGCCGCGGCCGACCAGCGTGATGTCCTTGGCTGCGCGAAGCACTTCGAGAGCGCGGGTGTCGACCGCGATCGCCGCGCCCGCCGGACCCTGGATCGAGCCGTTAGACGCTTCCATCCGGATCAGCCCGCCCATCACCACCGACGCGCCGCCGTTGCTGAGCTCGCGGCCACCGATGGAAACGCGGGTCGCCCCCGTTGCCACCCCCTTGATGTCCGGCGCGACCAGTCGGATGCGGCTGTCGCACGACGACGAGCCGACCCCGCCAAGGTTGCACAGCGGGTTCGCCGTCAAGGTTTCACGGGTCTTGGCCGACACGATCGTGCCGATCGTCATCGCCTCGGCATTGTTGACGAAGATGTCGCCGCCGACGCTCGAGCCATTGCTGGCGACCGTGGTGAGGTCGTTGCCTACGGTCGATCCGTTAGCTGCGATCGAGCCGATATCGACGCCCGCAACCGCGTTGACCAGCCCGCTCGAGGCGAGCTGCAGCGGCTGGCTGCGCCGCGTCGTGAACGCGACCGCCTTGACCCCGGAAGCCGTGTTGCCGTCGATATTGTAGGTGATGACCGTCTTGAGATCGCCGGGACCCGACGAGCCGAGATAGGCTGCTGCGAGCTGCTCGGAGACCTTTGCGTCGGCTCCCGCCGCGTCGGTCGAACCGAGATAACCGGTCTTCTCCTTGCCGTCGACGATGACCTTGTTGCCGTAGGCGAAGGTACGCTGCCCGTCGAACGCGCCGATCGAGTTGCCCGCGACCAGCGTCACCCCGCGCGAGGTGATCACCGGTGCCCGATACTCGAACTGCGAGTCGGCGACCGGCACGAACGCCGTCGAGGGGACCTGCACGCTGAGCATGGTGTCGGTCCACTTCGCGCCCTCTGTCCGCTTGGCGAGGCTGACCAGGGTTGCGCTGCCGATTGCGTCGCGGGTGATCGGCACGGCGCCGAACAGCGTCTGGAGGTCCTTGGTGGCCGCATCCTGCTGGGTTCTGGCCCACGCCGCCAGCGCCTCGGGCGTGATCGCGTCGGACACCGCCTTCAGCTTTGCCGTCGGATCGAGGCCCTTCAACGCCGGCAACGTCGTCGGCAGCAGATCGGCGATCGGTGCGCGCAGCTGGTCGTAATAGAGCTGCAGGCCGTCGGTCACGTCCTGCCTGGTCGGCAGCGGGATCTTGTTGCGCAGACCCGTGACCGGATCCGCCTTCGCCCGCAGCGTCGCGACGCCAAGTTCGTAGAGTTCGCCGCCCGGCTGGAAGACCGTATCGCTGATCGACAGGACGTTCTTCTTGGCGGTCGCATCGTAGGTGAGCACGATGCCGGTCTGACCGGTGAAGGACTGGAGCTGTTCGACCTTGGCGAGCGCGTCGGTGCTGACGCGGGCGCGCTGGGCGACGATGTTCTGTCCCTCGACCCAGGCGGTCAGCTTGGCGCCGCCGATCGCGTCGGACACAGCACCGGTCCGCGCGGCGGAACCCGTCGCAGCGAGCAGCGTGATGGTCTCGCCGATGTTCGACACCGCACCCGGCAGCAGCGATGCCACCGGCTTACGCACGTCGGTCAGGTACAGCTGAAGGCCGTTCTGAAGCTCCGCGGTGGTTGGCGTGGCCCCCGCGAGCGCCTGGTCCTTCGCCTTGAGCGTGGCGAGCGCGAGCATGTAGAGGTCGCCGCCCGGCTTAAGCGCCGCTGCGGTAGTGTCGAGCGAGACGATGCTCGCACCATCGGCCGAAAGCGACACGCCGCCCTTGCCCTTGAGCGCGGCGATCTGGTCGATCGCGGTCAGCGTCTTCGTCACCGCGGTCTGGCGGGTCGCCTGCGCGCCCACGCCTTCCGCCGCGACCCAGCTCGCCAGAGCCGCATCGCTGATCCGCGCCGACACCACGTCGCCCCGCGCCGCGTCGCCGACGCGGGTCAGGTCGATCGCGGTGGTCGGCAGCAGCGAGGCCACTGGCGCGCGCAGGCTGGCGATGTAGATCCCCAGCCCCTTCTCGAGCTCGGCCGTGGTCGCGACCTCGCCCGCGAGCGCCACGTTGTTCGACGCAAGCGCCGACACCGCGATCTGGTAGAGCGAGCCGGTCGGTTGCAGCGCCGCCGACGACGCGTCGGTCACCGTCGCGCCCGACCCGTCGGTGGTCAGCTTGATGCCGCCCTTGGCGACAAGCGCGTCGACCGCGGTCAGCGCCGAAAGCGTCTGCGTCACCGCCTTGGTGCGGCTGCCGGCGAGGTCCACCCCGGCGTTGGTCAGCGCATAGAGGTCGTACGCGTCACGACCCTGATTGCGCAGCTGGTAGGCAATCTGCTCGGTACGATCGAGCTTGATCGCCGCGGTGGCGATCGCGCCCCGCGACGACGGCACGAAGCCGAAGGTCTTGATCAGCGTCGCCTGCGCGGCAGCGTATTCTGGCGTGTTAGCCGCCGAGGACGAGAACACGTCGTACGCGGCATAGGCGTCGCCGCGGATCGCCTGGTCGATGCCGCCCAGCGTCGCCGGGTCAACGACGCCGCAGTCGGTGGCGCAATCGGGCGCGAGCTGGAGCGCCTTGGCCGCGGCAAGGAAGCGGTCGAGCTTGGCCTGGTCGACGGTCGCGGTCGGATCGCCCGCCACGATCGAGCCCCATGCCTTGAGCAGCACGTCGCCGGTCGTCTCGATCGAGCCGATGCGCAACTGGCGATCGGTGCCGGTGCCGAAGCCCGAGCCCTGCTGGATCGCGACGTCGCCGAGCGCGGTCACGGTCAGCAGGCTCTTGTCGTTCATGTCGATGACCAGCGCCGCAGAGCCGATGTTGCTTGCGCCGTAATAGTTGGTCGACTTCACGTCGCCGCGGGCATGGATCCTGGTGTTGTCGGCACCGAACACGTCGGCGTCGTACAGCGTCACGTTGCCAGTGATGCTGCCGCCGGCGTCGAGCCGGACGGTGCCGTTCTCGGTCCGGATGTTGTAGTTGACGTTGCTGTCGGCGAGCCCCGCGAGGCTGCCGTCGCTGGCGATCTTGACATCACCGTTGGCACGCACCGCCTTGATCAGGATCGGCGCGGTATCGCCCGACGCGGTGGTCGCGACCGACTTCAGCGCGAGGTTGATCGTCCCGCCGCTGTCGGCGGACACGTAGCCGCCGAGCAGGTTGGCCTTGAATGCCGCCTCCTGCGACAGGACGGTGCCCGCCTCGGTCTGCTTGTAGATCGTGCCAATCGAGCTTGCCGCCTTCAGCTCGACGTTCTTCGACAGCACCAGCGACTTGTCGCCGGCGACGATGTTGGTCGCGCTGCTGATCAGCGTGGTGCCGCCGCCATAGGTCAGCGTGCCGGTCAGGTTGACGTTGCCGCTGCCGGTCGAGCGGATGTTGATGCCGCCGTTCCCCGTGCCCTGGTCGAACATGATGCGGATCGGGTTGGTCGCCTTGGCGGCGCTCAGCACGTTGATTTCGGCCGCGGTTGGCAGCTGCAGCAAGAAGCCGTCGTCGTTATCGTCGCTGTCGGTGAACATGTAGTTCAGCTCACGCGTGACCTTGCCGTCGACGACCTGGACGAAGTCGGTCTTGCCGGCAGCGGAGTTCAGCGCAAGGCGGATCCGATAGGCGTCGGTGCCGGCGTCGTGGTCCTTCAACCCGGTCAGCGCGAAGCCTGAACTGGTGGTGTCGTAGCTCTCGGGCGCGTCGATGTTGATGAACCGGCCGAGCTGCGCGCCCTGCTTGTTAGTACTGACATCAGCCCAGGCGCTGACCTGGAGCCTGTCGATCCCCTTGTCGCCGTCCTGTTCGCTGTCGGTGACGCTACGGAGCCCGCTGTTCGCGCCCGCGCCGGTTTCGCCGGCGACGCCACGCTCCAGCTTCTGGCTCTCCGACCAGACATAGTAGAAGCGACCTTGCGGATCGTAGTTCAGGACCGAGCCGTTCTGCAGGCCCTGGTTGTTCTTCAGCGTTTCGGTGGAATAGCCGCCGTTGGGCGCGAAGAACTCCTTCACCACCTGTCCACCGACCGAATTGGTGAACACGGTGACGCCGACGCCGGTGTCCTTGAGCGTGATGATCCCGTCCGCCGACAGGCCAGCGTTGATCGTGCCGATCTTGAGGTCGTACTTCGACGCGTTGTCGACGCTGACGTTGCCGAACCCGTTCAGCACCTGCAGCATGCCGCCGCCGACGGGGTTGGTGTTCAGGATCTTGCCGCTGATCGTGATCTTGCCACCGCCGGCCGCGACGACGTCGTCGACCTTTATGTAGCCGATTCGGCCGTCGGCCTGGGTTTCGCGGATGAACTGCGCGCCCAGGTTGCTGCCAGTCGAGATCGCCTCGAAGTTGCCGGTATAGGTCTGACCATTGTCGCTGTAGGTCGAGGTGAAGCCCTGCTTCAGGTCGATCCCGTTGCCGCCCTTGATGACCGCACCCGCGAGCGCCGTGTCGAGCGACACCCGCGCCCAGTCGGAGGCGACGCGTTCGTAGCTCAGGATGATCGGCCCGAACTTACGCTCGCGCGTGATCGGGTCGCGATAGCTGCCCTCGACGATGGTGCCATCGGAATAGCGTTCGTAGACCGGCTGGTCGGTGAACGCGGTCGGCCGCGACTTGTCGAAGACCGTGGTGCCGTTGCCGATCGCGAGCGACCGTTCCTTGATCGGCCCCGCCTTTATGGTGCCCGAGATGTCGACGAACTTGGCGTCGATGATCACCTGCGTGGCGGTGATCGTCGCCTCGCCCAGATCGTCCGCCGCGGTCTTCGCACCATAGGTGCCGCCAGTGACGTCGAACACAGTCGTCGGCTTGCGATAGTCGAGGCGGTAGCCGTAGACGTAATCGTCGCGGTAAACCGCGTCGCCATCGCCGTCATAGACGAAGATCCGGCGTGAATCGTCCTTGTTGGTGGGCGATGCGAAGTTGCACGTGCTCGACACGCAGCCGCCGAACTGGGTGAACCCGGCGTCCGGCTCCTCGTTGTTGCGGATGTAGCCGCGCCCGTCGCCGCGGACGAGCTTGCCCGAATTGATGAGGGCCTGCATCGAAGCATCGATCGGCATCCCGGCATCGAGGATGTGGCGTGCGGTCAGGAAGTAGCTGTCGATCCAGTTGCTGTCCGACCCGCCGTTCAGGGTGCCTGCATAGCCGCGGTACTGGTCGATCAGGTACGACGCGACATAGGCGACCGAGTCGGTCGGGTTGGTCCTTCCCGAATAGAGCGACAGCGTCGAGGACATGTTCTGGTAGAAGGCGAGCGGCAGCCCCTGCGAGAAGGTGCCGTTGCCCAGCGAGACCGTGAACAGCCCGTTCGGCGACGAGGACGAGAAGCTCGCCACGTTGACCGCGCCGAACTGGATGTAGTTGCCCTTGGGCGTCGACGCCTTGAACGCGCCGCCGATGTTCTGGACGGTGCCCGCGACGATGATGTCGGATTTGGTGTAGCTGTTGTCGACGGCACTGACCTTGACGACGCTGTCATAGACCGCCGGCAGCGTGCCGAGGTCGAGGCCGTTGATCTTCTCCGCCTTGCCGACGAAGTCGATCGCGCCGTTGACCTTGAAAGGCACGAAGATGTTGCCGATCACCGTGTCGACGTTGGCGTTGTTGACCACTTCGACCTTGGCGCCGCCGAACGCCTTGATGGCGGTGGTGTCCGCGACGTTGGCATTCAGCTTGACGATGTTGATCGCATCGGCCGCGAGCGTTACGCGGCCGCCCGCCGCGAACAGGCCCTGCCCGCCGATGACGCCATCCTTCAGGACACCGCCGACGACGATCGACTTGGTCGGCGCGCTGACGCCCGCGTCGGTGAGCGCCTGGCGCGTCTCGTAGAGCGTGCCGAGCGAGGCGATCGTGGACGACTTGGCCGACGCCTCCAGCAGTGCCTTGCGCGCCGCCTGGACGACCTTGTTGTAGTCGGCGGTGCTCCGCGCGATGCTGTTCGGATCCTTCGGCAGCGTCAGGCCGAGGTCGGTCGCGCTCTTCTCGAGCTTGGCGATCTGCGCATCGATGTTCTTCTTGGCGTCGTAAAGCCCCGCCGAGATGTCGAACTTGCCCAGCCAGTCGCTGTTCGGCTTGCCACCGTCGTAGAGCGCATTGTTGGTGGTGACCGCCAGCCCCTTGATGTCGCCGAACAGGTCGGGCCGCGCGACGCCGTCGAGCGTGCTGGTAGCGTTCGGGTCCGCCAGCGGGTCGATCGTGACCTTGCGGTCGTTGAGGAAGCCCGCCGTCAGCGACGCGTTGGTGAGGTTGACCGTGCCGTCGACCTTGCTGGTCGCGGTGCCGCCCTTGGTCGTGATGCTCAGCAGCGCCAGGTACGGATTGTGGCCGGTGCCCGCCGCCGACGCACCGGCGGTGCCGCCCTCCGCCCCGATGATGACGTCGCGCGCCGCGCGCAGCGTCGCGTTGCCGATGTTGAGCGTATTGCTCGCCGCGACCTTGCTGGTCGCGCCCTGGTCGGTGCTGATCGGCAGGATCGTGTTGTTGAACACGTCGGTCTGCGAGGTCAGGTTGTAGACGTCTGACTGGACGCCCCGCGCCTCCTTGCCGGCCCGCACGGTGATGTCGCCGAAGGTCTCGATCGTCGAACCACTGCCGATGTTGATCGCGCCGGTCGCCGACGTCTTGTTGTCGACGCTGCCGCCGCCGACCCCGGCGAGGCCGTAGATCTGGACCGCCGCCGTGTCGGTGAAGGTCTGCTGGATCAACGTGCCGAGCGCCACGCCGCGATCACCGCGGATCAGGACGTTGGTGCCGACGTCGACCTTCGCCGTGGCGTTGTACTCGCCGTCGATCTGGGCATGCGGAGCCTGCATGACACCGCCGACGTCGAGCGTGACCGCGTGGCTGTGGCCCTGCTGGACCGCCGCGTCGATCATCGTGCCCTGCTCGTTGAGGCTGATGTCGCCGCCCGCCTGGCGCAGTGTCAGGCCGTTCCGCAGCGCTACGTTGGCGCTCTGATTGATGGTGTTGGTGATCGACGCCGCCTGGCCGGTGACGACGCCGCCGCCTGCCCCCTTGGCCGATCCGCCGTCATTGTTCTTGAGCAGCGCCAGTGCCTTGATCGTAATCGTGTCGGCGTTGACCGAGGCGTTGGCACCGCTCGCGCCGCTGGTGCCGGCACGGCCGACGTTGACCGTCGCGTTCGAGGTCACCGTGTTGCGGTTGCTGGTGCCCGATCCGCCGGCGAGCGTCGCCAGCGTCGAGTCGCTGTTCGAGCGATAGTCCGCCGCATAGGTCGCGGTGGCGCTGAACGCGCCGGCGTCGAAGCGCTTGTCCGTGGGGGTCAGGATCTCGGTGATCGCCTGACCGCTGGTGCTGGTGAGGGCATCGGCCGCCAGCCCCGCGCCGAGACCGCCGGCGCCGGCGACGACCTTGGCCTGGTTGAAGTCGTCGGCACTTGACGCGATCGCGGCATCGAAATCGGTGTCGGCACCGCCTGCGAGAAGCACGCCCATGCGCTGCGACCCGTCGACATTCTCCAGTGCTGCGCGCGTGATGCCCGACGAGTTCGACTCGGCGCGCTGGACGCCGACCGCAAAGACGCCAGCGGCGGTGACGCCGGTCGCCTGCGAGTCCTGCGATAGCGTCCGCTTGGCGGCGACCGTCAGCTTGCCGACCTGGAGCAGTGCGGCCCCGGCCGGCTTCACCGGCTGGCCTTCTTCGGACTTGTCGAGATTCGCACCGACCACCGCGTTGGTGGCCAGCGTCGTCTCGGCGATCGCGACCGCGCCGTTGGCAGCGGCGAGATAGCCGCCCGCGCTGCCGATGGCGTTCACGGTGACGTTGCGGCCGCCGTTCGCCGGGGTCTTCGATTCGGCGGTGACCGTCAGCCCGCCATAGATCGCGCCGCCCTCCCCGACCAAGGCGGACACGGTGCCGCCTGAAGTCGCAGTAGCGACACTCGCACCCGCGGCGAGGCCGCCGACGGCAACGCCCAGCGAGCGAGCGCTGACCAGCGGCGTGCTCGTCGCCGACACGGTGGTCCTGCCGATCGCCGACAGCGCTGGCGTGAGGATGCGCGCACCCTCCGCGATGGTCGCGGAGATGTTGCGCTGATCGGCGGCGAGCGCCACCGCGGCGTTGCCCGCGAAGATGACCCCGCCCGAACCGGCATAGGATTCCGCGCTCGCGCCGCCCAGACCGTTGGCCAGGATGTTCAGGTTCTTGGACGTCGAGGTGCCCGACAGGATCGACGCAACCGTACCGTCCTTGGTTGCCTTGGAGACGACGACGTTGATCGCCACGCCGCCGGCGACCGCGCCGACCGCCAGCGTCCTCGCGCTGGTCAGGTCTTCCGACCTGATCGTCGCGTTCTCGAACTCGATCGCCGCGTCGGAGCGCGCGACCGCGGCGCTCTGCAGCTTGACGTCGGCGACGCCGACCGACAGCGCGCCGATGCCCACCGTGCCGGCATAGATGTTGGCTTCCGCCGCGATCGTCGGAGCGGAAAGCGCCTTGGTGTCGATGCCGTTGGTGCCCGCCGCCTCGCCGGTGGTGGCGTTGACGTTGAGGGTGGTGCCGGTCGCGGTCACGCCGTTGATCTGGGCGATGCTCTGCGCAGCGTTGCGGGTGATGCCGATCGTCGCCGACGCGGCGCCAAGCCCCGCGCTGAGCTGCGCGTTGGTCGACTTCGACAGCAGGTTGGCATCGCTGTCGATGGTGAGATTTGTGGCGTTAAGCCGGTAAACGCTGCCCGCCACGCCGCCGATCGCCTGCGCGCGGACGCGTGACTCGGCCTCGTCGCCGGGTGCCGCCACCTGGGTGAAGGCCGCGCGCGCCGCGGTGCTGCCCGATGCGGCGTTGCGCTCGCCGGCGCTGGTACGATTGCCCGTCTGACCGGCGATGAACGAGGCATCCTTGCTGCCGCCGCTCTGCAACTGGTTCATGTTGCTGTTGCCGCCGCCCGTCGATCCGGCGGACGCGGCGACCTTCTGGTCGGCGTCGCCGTCGCCCGCGGTCTTGGTCAACGCGCCGGTATCAGCGGTCTTGCCGATCGCGATGTAGGTCACGTTGGCACCGATGCCGACACCGCCGACCGCCACGCCGAACTGGGCGGCGTTGATCTGGTTGTAACCCTTGGCGTCGACGACCACGTCGCGCGCGTTGACGATCGACGGGCGCGAGATCGTCGCGTCGACCTTGCTCTGCGCGAGGATCGCGATGACGCCGAGCGCGGCGCCGGCGCTCGCGGGGCTGGCGCCGATCGCGACCTGGCCGACCACCGGCGCGATCGCGACCTGCTCCTTGGCCTTGACCTCGACCGTGCCGGCGCCGTTGTCGTACTTCAGCGCGTCCGCCAGCGCCGTGACCTCGCCGCGATGGACGACGCCGACACCGTTGCCGACGAGCGCCGCGCTCGCCGCCGCGGCGACCGAGGCACCCGCGACGGTTGCCGAGAAGTCGGCGTTGGCGAGAACCGAGACCTTCTTGGCATTCACCCCGGGTCCGGTCGCAAGCTGCGTCACCGCGTCGCGTGCGCCGGAATAGGTCGCGCTGGTCTTGTTCTCGTTGAGCGCGACCACGACCGCGCCCGCACCGGCGCCGCTGCCGGCACCCGCCGCCGCGACGAAGGTCGCCAGCGCGCGCGAGCTCGAGTCGGCGTTGACCGCCACCCCGTTGGTGCCGAGCGCGACGAGCGCGGTCGGCTGCTCGATCGAGGCCTTGGTGATCGAGGCGAAGCGCGGCGACACGCCCGCCACCGCCGCCCCGACCGAGCCGCCGACCGCACCGGCCGCAGCGAGCGCGGTGGACGACTGGTTGGCGACCGCCTTGACCGCGATCGCGCCCGCGCTGGTCAGCGTGCCGCCGCGGACGAGCGCGCTGGTGGTGCCGGCATAGCCGTCGCTGATGATCGGCGCGGAAACCGCGACCGATCCCGACCCCGCAAGCGATCCGGCGAAGGTGACGCCGACCTGCTGCGACGAGGCGCGCACGTCGATTCCGACCGCATCGTTGGCGGTCGTGCCCGCCTTGACGTTGGCATCGGTGATCGCGGCGTTGGTGGTGCCGGTGACGTTGTTGACGACGCCGGTGACGCCGATCGCCGCGCCGCTGCCGGCGATCGCGCCGGTGATGGCGATCGTGCGGGTCGCGGCGGTCGAGGCCGCATTGACCACGACGCCCTTGAAGCTAGCGGTGGTCGGCTTGACCATCGCGCCGAGGGTCAGCCCCTTGAACCCGTCGAGCCCGTCGAACTGCGGCAGGCTAGCGTCGAGCGCGCCGGTGCGGACGCCGTTCACCGCGCTCGACGCGGTATCGGCGCCGGTGAACGCGGTGATCGTGCCGGCGTTGCCCGCCGCGCCGACGATCTGCGCATCGGCGCTGCCGGCAAGGTCGTTGACGATCACCGATGCGCCGATCGCAGCGCCGTTGGCGGCTCCCGCCAGCGCGCCTGCGCCGACGTCGATCGTCAGGTCGCGCTTGGCGAGGACGCCGATCGACCCGGTGGTGGTGATCTCGCCGCCGGTATAGGTCAACAGCGACGAGACGTCGCTGTTGGTGAGGTTGACCGCGATCGAGCCGGCACCGCCGAAGCTCTTGCCGCCGCCCGCGCCCATGCCGAACGTGCGGGTGCCCGCGACCGAAGCAGTGTCGATCAGCAGGTTGTGCACCAGCACGCGGTCACTGGTGACGGTCTTCAGTGCTGCCGACACGTCGACGTCGATCCGGTTGACCGACACACCGGCCGCGACGCCGCCGTCCTTGCCCAGCCCCGCGACGATCGCAGTCGACTGGATCGCCGATGCATCGCTCGCGCGGATCTTGAGGTCGCCAGCCGAGGCTGTGAGATAGTTGAGGCCGCTCGCGCTAGCCGCGATGGTCGGCGCGATCTGGTTGACGGTGGCGGCACCGGCGATGGCGTTGCCCTTGGTCGCCGCGGCGACGGCGATGCCGTACGCGGTGATCGTGCCGCGCGTCGCCGACGACACGTCGACATCGGGGGTCCCGTCGAGTGTCAGCCCGTCGATCGCGGCGCGCAGGCCTGCGTTGGTCGGCACGACTGCGCCGTTGGCGGCGGTTCGCGAGCGGATGATGTCGTTGACGCCGACCGACAGGCCCGCGGCGGTGCCCTTGCCGATGCCGACCGCGCCGGCGAGGCTCCAGATGCCGCCGTCGGCGGAGGTGTCGACCGACAGGTTCGGCGTCGCGCCGACCGGACCAGTGATCTTCATTGACAGGTTGCTGCCGCCCGTGACCGAGCGACCGACCGTAGCGGTCGACGAACCCTCGATCAGGTTGCGAGACACCGAGCCCATCAGCCCGACGCCGTTGCCCGAGGCGCCGACCCCGACGCCGAGCGCCAGGATGTCGGACCGATCGGTGGCGCGAACCGACACCGTGCCCGCGGTGATCGTCGGGGTCGTGCCCGTGCTGCCGCCGACGATGCCTGCGGTGCGGTCGTTGTCGATGCTGTTCCATGCGAAGCCGATGCCCGCCGCGTTGCCCTTCGCGGCCGCCAGCGGCGCGGCGAGCGACAGGATGCGCGTGCCGCTCTTCAGGTTCTCGGCGCGGATCGGGTCGTCGCCCGAGAAGTCGCTGGCGCCGATCGCGAAGTCGCCGAACAGGCCGGCGGCGATGCTGCCGGGGGTGCGCGCCTGCTTGGCGATCGTCTCGGACTGGCCTTCCGCGAGGTCGCCGGCATAGACGTTGACCGCGCCGCCGACCGAGATCGTGCCGCGGCCGTCGCTGCCGGTGTCGATCAGCGCCACCGAATCGAGCGAGATGAGGTTGAGCGACAGCGCCGCAGACAGCGCTGCGCCGCTCTTGTCGGTGCTGATCGCGCCCGCCGCGGCGGCGCCGATGATCTGCGCCGCGGTCAGCCCGCGCACCGAGAGGCTGCCGAAATCCTTGACGACGGTGTTGGTGAGCGTCGCGCCTGCGGCGCCGCCCGTTGGCGAGTTCACCTGGATGACGGTGGCTGCGCCGCCTGCGCCCTTGCCCTTGCCCGCGGTCAGCCCGCCCGCGCCCGCCGCTAGGGCCAGGCCGTTGTAGGCGAGGACGTCGACCTTGCCCGCGGTTGTGCCGGTGCCGGTCAGCGTGCTGTCGGTGACGCTGGCGGCCGCGCCGTCGTTGGCGATGAGGTGCGAAACCGAGCCCGCGACGAGCTTGCCGTCCTTGTCCTTGGTGGTGTCGACGCTGAGCGCCAGACCCGCGCTGATCCGGGTACCGTTCGACGCCGCTTGGACGTCGACCTCGCCGAAGCCGGTCGCGCTGGTGCCGGACACGATGGCACTGGTAACGTTGTCGGTCGCAGACAGGCCATAGGCGCCGCCGACCAGGATGTTGCCCTTGCTGTCGCCCGATCCCTTGACGATCGAGGCGGCGCCAGTGACCGCCATCAGGTCGACGCCCTCGCCGGCGCGTGCCAGGAAGACCGAACCTGTTGCGGGGGCGTCGGTCGCGCGAAGGAAGCGTGCGCCTGTCGTCTCGACGCGTGTGGTCAGCGACGACAGATTGACGCTGGCCGAACCGGCAACGCCGAAGCCCTTGGTGACGGTGCCCTTGCTGGCCGCGTCGCCGTCCTTTGCGGCATCGGCGCCGGGGATGTCGGCGGTTGCGGTTTCGGCTTGTGCCTTGAGGTCGCTGGTTGCGGCGCCGATCGGGTTGGAGATCGACGCGGAAGCCGCGCGCAGCTTGTCCTTGGCCGCCTGCGAGGTGCCCGCAGGGGTCTTGTCCGTCTGCGAGCCTTCCTTGCTCTCGTCCGCGCCTTCGCCGGGCTTGGCCTTGGTCGTGTCGGTGATCGCGCCCGCGACCGACAGCGCGTTGATCATGCCGGTGGTGTCGGCCGTGATCGAAACGTTGCCCGCGGTGATCCCCGGCGTCGCAGCCGCTGCGACGCCCGCCGCGTCACCGTCGTCCGACACCCGCGCGCGGGTGTCGAAATCGACATAGTTGAGTGCGCCCGCGACGCCGATCGAGCCCGCGGTGCTCCCGCCCGCCGATCCGTCCGCCTTGGTGTATGCGATCGAGCCGCCGACCGACCACGCCTCGAGATGCGTCAGCGCGCCGAGCGTCAGCTTGGCGGTGCCGAGGTCGAGGCGCGCGTCCTTGCTGATCGTCGCCAGCGTCTTGCCGCGGACGTTGTTGGCGGCGAACGTGCCCGACCCGGTGACGCCGTTCGACTGACCCGCCTGGGGGGCAAGCGTCATCAGCGTGACGTCGTTCTTGGCGTCGACGTTGACCGCCACCCCGCCGGCGCCGGTCGCGCGATCGAGAGTCACGCCCTTGCCGATCCGCGCAGTCGTCGTTGGATCGACGCCGGTGTACGTCACGACGATGCCCGCGGCGCCCTTGCCGCCTTCGGTCGCGAAGATCGTGCCGTCGCCGACTGGGACCACGCCCGACAGGTTCATCATCGTGATCTTCGCCAGCGCGTCGACCACCAGCGGCCCGCCAAGCGTCAGCTTCGCGAGCGGCGCGATTTCGGCGAGCGTGTCGGCCTTGATCTCGGCATAGCTGACCGATCCCGAGATCGCGGCGTTCTTGGCACTGTCGGTCTTGGCGGTGGCGCCAGCGGCCGAGCCGAAGAAGCCCTCCTCGACCTTCAGGATCGGGTCCGACTTGCTGTAGAGGTCCTGCGCCCAGCCGAGCACCTCCTCGGTGTTGCCGCTCGGTGCGGTCGGCGCGTCGAGGTCGACGTCCTCGCCCCGCAGCCGCTCGGTGGTGGCGTTGACCGCCAGCCCGGTCGCGGTGATGGTGCCGCCGACGGATGCGGTGGTGGTGTAGGTCGAGCGCGACCAAGCGGCCGCGCCAGCAATGGTCGTCGCCTTGCCGTCAACTTCCTTCTCGGCGGAGGTCTCTGCCTTGGCGAGGTTGCGAACGCTGCCGTCGGACACGGTGGCGTCGATCGCGACCAAGCCGCCGGCAATGATCGTGCCCTTGGCGGTGACTGCCGCCTTCTGGGTGTTGAGCAGCACGCCGACCGCCGCGCCGACCCGAAGCGCGCTGCCGTCACCGCCGGCATCGCCCGCCGCACTGTCGTCCTTGCCCGCGACCACCGCCTTGTAGGCGGCATCGAACGCGCCGAGCTCGAACAACAGCGCCTCGGTGTCGCCCTTGGTCGCCGACTTGAGCAGCCCGACCTTCTCGCCCGGATCGCCCTGGTCGTTGTCACCGACGACGCTCTCGCCCATGTTGACGACGTGGTTGGTGGTGGTGTCGGCCTTGATGACGACGCTGTCCGCGCCCGTGCCGGCGATGATCTTGCCGGTCACGCCGACGTCGGCGGTGATGTCCAGCTTGGTGACCGCTGCGGCACCGCCGCCCGGGCTGCCGTCGTACGCCACGACCTTGGCGTTGGTGTCGAAGCCCGCGTCGGCCTTGGCTTGCGCGTTGGTCGCAGCGATGCTGACCGTGCCGCCCTCGACCTGGCCACCGACCGTCACGGTCGCGGCGACCTTCGCCTCGGTGTAGGCGACGGCGCCGGCCTTGGCGTCCTTGGTCGACTTGGCCAGGATGTCGAGGTTGCTGCTGGCGTCGTTCGACGCCGCGATCGTCACGGCGCCGCCCGCCTTCAGCGCGCCGTCGACCGTGACCTTGGCAGTCGAGTCGAGTTGCGCAACGCCGACCGCCAGCGCGAAGCTGGCGGCGTTCTTGCCCTCCATCCGCGCTTTGGCGATGCCTTCCGCTTCGGCGGTGCTGGTCGCCTTGATCGTCAGATCGTCCTTTGCGGTGACGGCAGCGCCATTGCCGATCGTGACTGCCGATGCCGCCGACGCGCGGGTCACCGCGACGTCGAGACCGAGCCCGACCTTCTGCAGCGCTGCGCCGACCAGTCGATCCTTGAGCAGCCCGGCCGTGGTCCGGACGGCTTCGGCATCGTTGGCGGTCGAGGCGCTGGCGTCAGCCGTCAGCGACACCGCACCGCCGACGATCGTGCCGGTCACGTTCAGCGAGGTGTCCGCAGCACTGTTTTTGTAGTAATCGGCAAGCAGCGTCTCGCTTAGCCCCGAAAGACCGCCGGTGATGTTGACCGACTTGGTCGACTGGGCCTTGATCGCGGCGGCGACCGCTGAGGTGCCGTCCCACGCGGTCAGCGTACCACCCAGCTTGATCGCTCCCGCCGACAGGATGTCGATCCCGCCCGGCAGCGCCGTCGTGCCGACGGTGGACGCGCGGGCGTCGAGCGTCGAGCCTGCGGCGAAGGTGACCTCGTCCATGCCGACGATGGCGATGCCGCCATTGATCTTGACCAGCGCGGCGCCCTCGGTCAGCCCTTCGGTCGAAACCAGCGCAGTCGGTGCAACCACGACGATGTCGCCGACCGCCGCCTGCCCGGTGTTGATCCGACCAGTCGCGCCGACCTTGACGCTGTCGGCGAGCAGATCGACTCCGCCGGGCGCGTTGATCTTGCCGTTGATCTCGATGCTCGACGTCTTGCCGTAGTTGAGGACGGAGAAGGCGCCGGCGTTGTTGAAGAAGCTGTCGGTATCGTTCTGCGCGGCCGTGGCGCTCGTCCCTCGGACGATCAGCCGTCCGGTGTTGACGGATCCGGTGGCTCCGACGACCAACCCACCCGAGGTCATGAAGTAGAGGTTGCCGCCGATGCGGCCGGTGTCGCTGCCCAGGCGGCTGTTGACGACGCCGTTGATCTCCACGCGGCTGTTGACCACGTTGACCAGCGTGGTGACCTTGTCGGGCAGGACGAGGTCGACCGTGTTGGCTTGGGCAACGGTCAGCGCGCTGAAGCGGTTGAACCCGATCTTGCGGGCTTCGTCGAAGTTGGTGGTGGTGACGACCGACCGACCGCCGTTCTGTTCCACTTTGGTACGGACGCTGCCTGCGACCACCGACGTCTGACCATAGGCGGCCTGGCCCCCCAGCGCGAGACCCGCGACGCTCGCCCCGCAAAGCAGCTGGCGCGTGGCGGCCTGCCGACGGGCATGGATCGCACGCATGCGTGCGGTGCGGGCAATGCGCTTGGCGGTCGCGGTGGTGGTCATGGCCTTGGTTCTCCCTGCAAGTCGCCGGCCGCCGACGCAGAGTCTCTGCTGTCGGCTCTCGTCACCCACTCGTTGGCATGCCTGAAACATGGAACCAGATCAGGGGGCGACGACTTGCGCATGTGTCTTATATGTTTTCAGTTAGTGCCTTACGCCGATAAGGACAAGCGGGTTAACCCATTCCCCGTCATCTGTGCGCGGCTAGTTTTTAGAAGAAATATAGACTTTGCCTCAAAAGGTGAGACATTAAATGTATTTGTCTCGAACAATGAGACTCGATATATACTGGCGCTTGACTTGATGGTCGTTGAAAATAATTAGGCAAGTCATGTGACGACAGGTGGGGGTTCGGCGAATGGTGCCGGGCGGGCCTGATTGCGAAATGGGGCTCGACGACCATGAAGATCCATCCGACCCGGCTGCGGCTGGCGCTGCTCGCGAGCGTTTCGACCGCGGGCCTTAGCATGATGACCTCGACGCCCGCTGCAGCGCAGGTCATCGCCGGGACTATTAACAACGGCATAAACACCTCCGTCGGCTCTGGCTCCGCCGCATCCGGTGGCACTGCCAACGGCAGCGGCGGCTCGACCGCGGTGGGCGCCAACTCGACCGCCACCGGCACGGACTCGACTGCGATCGGCGGTGATGCGCTGGCGACGGGGGCGAGCAGCACCGCCCTTGGTAACTTCAGCACGGCCGCCGCGGCACGCAGCACGGCCCTGGGCGCCGACTCGAGCGCCGAGGGCGTCGACTCGGTGGCGATCGGCAATCGTGCATTCACTCCAGTGGCGGGCGGGATCGCGATCGGCTCCTCGGCGACCAATGCAAACGCAACTCTCGCCGGCGGGATCAACTCGATCGCGCTGGGTTTCGGAACCACGACGGCTACCGGAGCTGCGGGCGCCGTTGCACTCGGCACGCTCGCGAACGGCACCGGTGCAAATTCGCTCGCACTCGGCGCGAACAGCACTGCTCTATCCGGTCGTGCGATCGCAATCGGCAACCAGGTGACGGCGAACGGGTTGCTCGGCATCGCGATCGGTTCGGGGAGCAACGCCAGCGGCGCCCAGTATTCGCTTGCCGTTGGTGCCGATGCGTCAGCCAGCAACAGCAACGCCTCCGCGTTCGGGCGCAGCGCGTCGGTCACCGCAGCGAACGGCACCGCGATCGGCATCCAATCGCGGGTCACCGCTGCCGGTGGCCTCGCACTCGGCGGCAACGCGCTGGTCGAGGCAACGATCGCCAACAGCCAAGGCAACGTTGCGCTCGGCACCGCCTCGGTCTTCGGCACGACAGAAAACACCGGTCTCGGCACCGCCGCCACCTTCACGGGTACGCGGCTCGGTACGCTGGCTTTCCAGGCGCCTACCGCCAACTCCGGCGTCTCGGTCGGTGCAGTCGGTACCGAGCGCCGCATCCTCAACGTCGCCGCCGGCCGCGTGACCGCCGGTTCGACCGACGTGGTCACAGGTTCGCAGCTGTTTGCAGTCGCGTCGACGACCGACACCCAGCTGGTGGGTGCCTCGACCTCGCTGTCGACGCTGCTGTCGTCGCAGACCAGCATCTCGAGCTCTGTCGCCAGCCTGTCGTCGTCAATCACCCCGTCGCTTGCCAACGTCTCGACCTCGGTCAGCAACCAGTCGACCTCGCTGTCGACGCTGCTGTCGTCGCAGACCAGCATCTCGAGCTCTGTCGCCAGCCTCAGCTCGTCGATCACCCCGTCGCTTGCCAATGTCTCGACCTCGGTCAGCACCCAGTCGACCTCGCTCAGCCAGATCAGCGCATCGACCTCGACCTCGCTGTCGTCGCTGCTGTCGGCACAGACCAGCATCTCGAGCTCGGTCGCCAGCCTCAGCTCGTCGATCACGCCGTCGCTGACCAACGTCTCGACTTCGATCAGCAACCAGTCGACCTCGCTCAGCCAGATCAGCGCATCGACCTCGACCTCGCTGTCGTCGCTGCTGTCGGCACAGACCAGCATCTCGAGCTCGGTCGCTAGCCTCAGCTCGTCGATCACACCATCGCTCGCCAACGTCTCGACCTCGGTCAGCAACCAGTCGACCTCGCTCAGCCAGATCTCCTCGTCGGTGACCAGCATCAGCAGCTCGCTGATCGGCCAGACGATCGCGCTCGGAGCGGGTGCTGCCGCCACGGGCAACCAGGCGGTCGCGATCGGCGCTGGCGCAGCTGCGTCCACCGACGGTGCTCTGGCGCTCGGTCGCAACGCTTCGGTGAACGCCGGCACCAACAACGTCGCTCTTGGTTCAGGAGCCGCTTTCGGGACGACCGAGCAGACCAACGTCACGACCGGCAGCACCTACGCGCCGGCCGCCAACCGGCTCGGCTCGTCGCTCGATGCCGCTGCCGCCACGCAGGGCGTGTCGGTCGGTACCGCCGCCGCCACCCGCCGCGTCGTCAACGTCGCCGATGGCCGCGTGACCGCGGCTTCGACCGATGCCGTCACGGGCGCGCAGCTGTTCCGCCTCGGGGACGCGACAAACACCCAGTTCGTCAGCACCTCGACTTCGCTCAGCAACCAGTCGACCTCGCTCAGCCAGATCAGCGCATCGACCTCGACCTCGCTGTCGTCGCTGCTGTCGGCACAGACCAGCATCTCGAGCTCGGTCGCGAGCCTCAGCTCGTCGATTACGCCATCGCTCGCCAACGTCTCGACCTCGGTCAGCAATCAGTCGACCTCGCTCAGCCAGATCTCCTCGTCGCTGTCCAACGTCAGCACCTCGCTGCTCGGCTCGACCATCGCGCTTGGTCAGGGGGCCGCGGCAACGGCGCCGAACTCGGTCGCAATCGGCGTCGGGTCGTCGGTAATCAGCGGGTCCGGCAACGTGGCACTCGGCGCCAACGCAGGCTTCGGCGCCAGCGAGCAGGGCCGTCTCGTCGCGCAGACCTTCTCCACGACCCAGACCAACCGGCTGGGTGCGATCCTGGCGGCGAACGCTGCGGCATCGGGCGTGTCGTTCGGCACGGTCGGCAACGAGCGGCGCCTGCTTAATGTCGCCGACGGCCGGGTCGTTCTCGGGTCGACTGATGCAGTCACCGGCAACCAGCTGTACCAGTTGGCCAACGCCACCAACACGCAGCTGGTCAGCACCTCCACCTCGCTGTCGAACGTCAGCGCGTCGCTGATGGAGGCATCGACATCGCTGACGACCTCGCTGTCGGGTGTGTCGGCTTCGACGTCGACCGCGACCGTGTCGCTAACGACCTCGCTGTCGGGCGTGTCGGCCTCGACGTCGACCGCAACCGCGTCGCTGACGACCTCGCTGTCGGGCGTGTCGGCTTCGACGTCGACCGCGACCGTGTCGCTAACGACCTCGTTGTCGGGCGTGTCGGCTTCGACCTCGGCGGCAACGACCTCGCTGACGACGTCGCTGTCGGGCGTGTCGGCCTCGACGTCGACCGCGACCGCATCGCTGACGACCTCGTTGTCGGGCGTGTCGGCTTCGACGTCGACCGCGACCGCATCGCTGACGACGCGTGTCGGGCAGGAGGAGACCGCACGCACCAACGCCGACACCTCGCTGACGACATCGCTATCGGGCGTGTCGGCTTCGACCTCGGTGGCGACGACCTCTCTGACGACCCGGATCGGCCAGGAGGAGACCGCACGCACCAGCGCCGATGCCTCGCTGACGACGTCGCTTTCGGGCGTGTCGGCTTCGACCTCGGCGGCGACGACCTCGCTGACGACCCGGATCGGCCAGGAGGAGACCGCACGCACCAACGCCGACGCATCGCTGACGACGTCGCTGGCAGGCGTGTCGGCGTCGACCTCGGCTGCGACGACCTCGCTTTCGAGCCGCATCAGCACCAATGAAGTCGCGCTCACGAATGCCTCGAATTCGCTGACCACGCGGATCAGTGGCACGGAGACCAACCTTGCGAACGCTTCGAACTCGCTGACCACCCGGATCAGCGGTACTGAGACGAACCTCGCGAACGCCTCGACCTCGCTGACCACGCGGATCAGCAGCAACGAGACTAACCTGACGACGGCCTCCAACTCGCTGACCACGCGGATCAGCAGCAACGAGGCCGCGCTGACCGGCGCCTCCAACTCGCTGACGACCCGGCTCGACACCACCGACGCCAACCTGACCGGTGCGTCGAACTCGCTGACCTCCCGGATCAGCACCGCGGAGACTGCTAGCGCGAACGCGAACACCTCACTGACCTCGCGGATCGGCGCCAACGAGACCCGGCTCGGCAACACCAACACCTCGCTCACCAACGTGTCGACGTCGCAGGTCAACATCTCCTCGTCGGTGTCGATCCTGCAGGCGAATGCGCTCGCCACCCGCTCGAACAACACCTCGAACTTCGCGGTCGCGAACGCCTCGGGCGCGGACTCGAACGCGGTCGGCGCAGGCTCGACCGCCAGCGGCACGGGTTCGTTCGCGGGCGGCGCGGGTGCGGTCGCTTCGGGCACCGAGGCGGTGGCGATCGGCCGCGGTGCGATCGCCCAGGGCGGCCGTGCGGTGTCGGTCGGCTCGCGCAACGTCGCGACCGGCAACGGTGCGGTTGCGATCGGTGATCCCAACGTCGCGACCGGCCAGGGCGCGGTGGCGATCGGTGCGGACAACACCGCGACCGGTCAGGGCGCGGTCGCGCTCGGCAACCTGTCGGTCGCCAACGGCGCCTCGGCGATCGCGCTGGGTGATGCGGCCCGCGCCAACGCCGCCAACGCGGTGGCGATCGGTGGTGGTGCCTCGGCAGCAGGCGCCGGCTCGGTAGCGATCGGCAACGGTTCTACCGACGGTGGCCAGACCGGCGTGTTCGCTGTCGGTGGCACGGCCGCCGGCACGCAGCGCCGGGTGGTGAACGTCGCCTCGGGCACGCTGTCGGCAACCTCGACCGATGCCGTCAACGGAAGCCAGCTGTTCGCGCTGTCCTCCTCGGTCGACACCCGCTTCGCGCAGTTCACGCAGAACCAGGCCACGGCTGCCAACGCGCTCGCGATGGGAACAGGCTCGTCGGCAGTCGCAGGCAGCACGTCCTACGGCGTCAACGCCCGCGCCACCTCGGCGAACAGCGCGGCCTTCGGCTTCGGCTCGGTCGCCAGCGGCACGACCACCACGGCGGTCGGCTACAACGCGCAGGCGACCGGTGCCAACTCGGTCGCGCTGGGTGCAGGCTCGGTGGCGAGCGATCCCAACACCGTGTCGTTCGGCGCGGTCGGATCGGAGCGACGCCTGGTCAACGTTGCCGCCGGTGTGAACGGCACCGACGCGGTCAACGTCAACCAGCTCAACAGCGTCCGCCGCTCGGTCAGTCAGGCGGAAGGCGGCGTCGCGATGGCGCTCGGTGCGGCGAGCGTGAATCTGCCGCTCGAGACCGGCGAGATGGGCTTCGTCGGCAGCGTCGGCTATTATCGCGGCGAGAGCGGCGTCAACCTGAAGTACCAGGCTCGCCCCAGCGAGAAGGTCGTGTTCGGCGCCACCGTCGGCGTCACCCCGCGCTACGGCGATGTGGGCGCGTCCGCCGGCATCGGCTTCAAGTGGTAAGCCGCTGAACCTCTGCTAAGACGGGAAGGCCGGTCCGCAGCGATGCGGAGCGGCCTTCTTCCTTTCGACGCTCCAGCCCTCGCCTCAAGGACATCATGGTCAAGCTGCGCATCGGCATCACCCTTGGCCGACCAGTCGAGGATCTGGCCAACCTGCTCTGGTCGTCGGGCATAAACCAGAACGCGGCGCTGCTGATGATGCTGATGCGCCGGCTGCCCGACGTCGCGGAAGTGGTCGCGGTCGACTGCTCGGGCAAACCCGCGCCCCATCCCCTTGCCAGCTGGGTGGGCGTACCAACAATAGATCCCGCCGATGCGCCTGGCAGGCTCGATGTGATCCTGGAGACGGGTGGCCGTGCCTCTCCAGTCGACATGAACCGCTTTCGCGACGCGGGGGGCAAGCTGGTCAGCTACATGGCGGGCAACGCGATGGCGATGAACTTTGAGGCGCTGGCGAGCAACCTGCCGCATGGCGAGTTCATGTCCGAGACGCCTTTCGACGCGGTCTGGATCACGCCGCAGCATTGGCACATGAACCGGGATCATTGCCGGATCACCCGATCGGCCAAGGTGCACGTGACGCCGCATCTATGGGATCCGATCTTCATCGACCTCCTGTCGCGCGAGCAGTCGATCGATCCGTTCTTCCAGCGTAATAGGCCCGGCCGGGCCGAGAGCGGCTGGCGCATCGGCGTGCTCGAGCCGAACATCAACGTCCTCAAGACCTTCCACCTGCCGCTGCTGGTTGCCGAGGAGGCGTTCCGTGCCGCGCCGGATCTCATCGACCGGGTGCTGCTGTTCAACACCCAGCATCTGACCGGCATCGGCCATTTCGACGACCTCACCACCACGACTGACCTGTTCAAGGCGGGCAGGCTGTTCGCCGAGGGGCGGCACGCCACCCCGATCGCGCTGGCGCGCCACATCGACGCGGTGATCGTGCATCAGTGGGAGAACGACCTCAACTATCTCTACTGGGACGTGCTGTGGTCGGGCCATCCGCTGATCCACAACTCGCCTTCGGCGGCCGAGGTCGGCTATTACTACCAGTCGTTCGATCCAGTCGACGGTGGACGCGTCCTCGCTGATGCCCTTGCCCGCCACGACGCGGAGGCCGATGCCTATCAGGCGCGCGCACTCGACTTTGTACGCGGGTTCTCGATCGACGCGCCCGCTGTTCGCGCCGCCACCCGCGACCTTCTCGAGGATCTCTTCGCATGAGCCTGTCACGCACCCTTGCCGCGATGCTTGCCGGCGCGGGCCTGCTGCTCGCTGGGCAGGTGGCCATCGGTCAGGGGGTTGCGGGCGGGTTCCGCACCGACGTCGCCACCCCGTCGCAGCGCCTCGCGGACGCGCTGCGCCAGGTTGGGATGGGCGCCTGCGCACCCGTCTTCAACCAGGCGGGGGCGTTCCTGTTCGAGAACGCGCAGGCGCAGTTCGTCGTCCAGCCGCTCGGCCCCGACGTCAACCGCTGGCCGACCGCGGTGACGATCGAGGGCAGCTACCCCCCCGCCCCCGGCCGCTCCACCGCGCAGACCCGTCTGACCACGCTGATCGTCGCGCCCGCGGGCAGCTGTTCGGGGCTCTACAACCAGGTGATCTACTGGCCCGAACCGTGCGCGACGCTGAAGACCCGCGTCTTCGCTCCCTTTGCCAATGAGCGTCCGCTGCTCGCACGCGTCCGCCAGAGCGAGGCCAATCCCGGGCTCCAGCTCTACCTGATGCCAGCCGGCGCCAACGGCTGCGTGTCGGTCAAGAAGGAGCTGATCGGGTGATCGGGCGCGACCATCCCGACGGATACTCGATCGGCATCACCATCTTCGTGGCCGCAGGTGGCGATCTTGGCCTCTACGAGAACGGTCTGCGCCAGAACGTCCTCTTCCTCTATCAGCTGTTCAGGGCCGCGCCGGGATGTCGGCGCGTCCACCTCCTCAACCATGGCGACGGCGAATTCGATCGTTGGCCCGACGATCTGGGAATGGAGGGCGTTCCGGTCGTCCGTACCCCCGAGGTGATCGACGACCTCGACTACGTCATCGTCCTCGGTGCCGCGATCGACGTCGGCATGCTGACGGCGTTACGTGATCGCGGCGTTCGGGTGATCGGCTACAAGGGCGGCAACGCGGCGATCATCTCCATGGAGGCGATGATCGCCAAGCCACCGCGTGCTGATGCAGAACGCTATTTCGATCTCGGATTCTACGATGCGCTGTGGATGACGCCTCAGCACATGGCGACCTATGCCGGCTGGTGCCGGACGGTGTACCGCGTACCGGTGCACGAGGTGCCGCAGATCTGGGCGCCGACCTTCATCGACAACCGGTCAGCGGCGCTGGGCGGGCGCTTCGGATATCAAGCTGGCACGCGGCCGTGGCGGGTGGGCATCATGGAGCCCAACATCACCGTCATGAAGACCAGCCATCTCGGCATGCTGGCCTGCGAACACGCATGGCGCACCCGGCCCGAGGCGCTGGCCGCAGTCTACGTGTCCAACACGCTCTCGCATCGCGAGAACCCACATTTTGCGAACTTCGCAGGATCGCTCGGGATCGTGAAGGCGGGCATCATGACCTTCGAGTCCCGCTTCGTCTCCGCCGACTTCCTGACCAACCACTGCGATGCGGTGGTCACCCACCACTGGGAGAACGGGCTGAACTATCTCTACTACGAGGTGCTGCACGGCGGCTACCCGCTCATCCACAACTCCGCGTTCCTGCGCGACTACGGCTACTACTACCCCGACTTCGAGGCGATCGCCGCAGGTGAGGCGCTGCTTGAAGCGCACGAGGTGCACGACTCCCGGCTTGCGACGTACAAGGCCTCGGTCGCGCGGCTGACCGATGCCCTGGCTCCAACCGCAACGCGCAACATCGATGTGCACGAACGTCTGCTCGCTGCGCTTTCCGACGAGACACCCTGACCGATCGAGACGCCGTCCAAGGGTCCTGTTGGCCTCGGCAACGCTCGACCTCGTCGTAGCAAGTTCGCGCGCGAGCGTTCATGATCGTGTCATCACCCTGTCACCGTTGCCGGAAAGGGATGATGGCGCTCCGCGCGGCCAGCCGCGCGGCTTTAGGGGGATTTCAGATATGTCGGCGTTCACCAGGGGCAACATTGTCGTCTATCGGGTAGGTACCGGCGCAGGGGCGCTCAGCGCCGCCGCCACCACCGTGTTCCTGGACGAATACACGCCTGCAGGCGTCCTGGTGCAGTCGATCGCGCTGCCAACGGTCGACAGCGGCACCAACCAGACGCTGACCGCGACCGGAAACGCAGGTTCCGAAGGTCTGCTCACGCTCAGCGGCAACGGCCGCTACCTGATGCTGACCGGCTACGACGCGGCGCTCGGTACCGCCACCCTCCCACAGACCAGCGCCACCAGTGCGCCGCGCATCGTCGGCAGGGTCGATGCTGCCGGTACCGTGGACACCTCGACCGTGCTGACCGGATTCGGTGGCGCGACCGGTGCGACGAACACGAACATCCGCTCGGTCGCGAGCGAGGACGGCACGGGCATCTACGTCGCCGGAGTGACCGGCATCGCCTACACCGTCTTTGGCTCCACCGCGGCGCCGAGCGTGCTCTCGACCCAGAACGCCCGTCAACTCGAGGTCTATGGCGGTCAGCTGTACGCCTCGTCGGGATCGGGGACGATCCGGATCGCCACGGTGGGATCCGGCGAGCCGACCTCGGACGCTCAGACCCTGACCAATCTGCCCGGGATCACCAGCGCCACCACGAGCAGCCCCTACGCCTTCTACCTGGCGGACCTGACCGAGACCGTCGCCGGACTCGACACCCTCTACGTCGCCGACGATGCGTCGGTGACGACCTCGACCGGTGGACTCTCGAAATACTCCCTGGTGGGTGGGAGCTGGGTCTCGAACGGTCGGATCACCAGCTACACCGGTACCGACCTTGCCGGCACGGTGGTCACGGCATCGTTCCAACCCGTGGGCCTGACCGGATCGACCAGCGGGACGACGGTATCGCTGTTCGCATCGACGGGAACGCGGCTGTTCTCCCTCTCGGACGCCAGCGGCTACAACCAGGCGTTCAGCAGTACCGCACCCACGCAGATCGCCATCGCGGCGGCGAACACCGCCTTCCGCGGCGTCGCCTTCGCACCGTCCGCGGCGGACGTTAGCATCGGCACGATCAGCTTCGCCACCACCAGCATCGTACGGACCGAGGGCGAAGGCGGGGCCACCACGACCTTCACCTATGCGGTGACGCGCACCGGAGCCACAACTGCCACCGCGACGGTCGGCTACGCGGTGTCGCAGGCCCAAGGCACGACCACGCTCGACGGCAACGACTATCAGGGCGGCGTGCTGCCTTCGGGCGTCGTCACCTTCGCGGCGGGCCAGGCGACCGCCACCGTCACCATCGTCGTGGCGAACGACCAGCTGATCGAAGCCAACGAAGGCTTCGTGGTGACGCTGGCTGGCGCTTCGGCCGGCTATGCGATCGGCACCGCCACCGCCAGCGGCTCGATCGTCAACGACGACGTGGCCGGAGCCTTCTCGATCGCACGGACGAGCGATGCGATCGAGGGGGGCAACGCGACCTTCACCGTGACGCGCACCGGCGGTGCGGGCGGGCCGGTCGACATCGCCTACGTCGTGGTCGCCGACGGCACCGCGACTTCCGCTGACTTCGTCGGTGGAACGCTGCCGAGCGGCACCGTCCGCTTCGAAGCGGGGCAGACCAGTGCGGTCATCGCCGTCGCGACCTTCGACGACACGCTCGTCGAGGGCAACGAGACCTTCGCCGTGCGGCTCGAGTCCGCCTCGAACCAAGGAACGATCGCCACCGGCACCGCTACCGCCACGATCATCGACAACGAGGATCTGCCCCGATTGACGATCAGCGATCCGTCGGTGGTCGAGGGCAATCCCGGAGGTACCGGCGCGGTCCTGCGCTACGTCGTGACGTCGAACATCGCAGCGCCTGCAGGAGGCATCCGCTTCGACATCGCGACGGCTGACGGCACGGCCATCGCAGGCGTCGACTACACGGCACGCAGCATCGTCGGAGCGACGATCTCTGCAGGCCAGACCAGCTACGTCTTCGACGTCGTCGTGATCGGTGACGTCCTGCCCGAACGCGGCGAGACGGTGCTGGTCAACCTTTCGAACCCGCAGCGCGCGGCCATCGGAGATGCGCAGGGCGTCGGCACCATCGTCAACGACGACGGCGCGCCTCAGGGTGCGCAGCTTCTCTACGCGACGAGCTTCGACGGCTTCACCGCTGCCGGCTTCGCGCCGGGAGCGACGGGTGCCCGGATCGACTCTAATGTGTTCCGCGTCCTCGGTTTGAGCGACCTCGCCGCCCCCGCCTATGGATTCACCTCGCCCGCGATCGGTGCAGCTGCGAACGACTTCGGCCGCGGCGTGATCGTGGGCTCGGCGGATCCGACGAGCGGAGGCGTCTATTCGCCGTCCGCCAACCCGGCGCTGGTGATCCAGCCGACGGGCAGCGACTTCGTCGAGGGCAACGGCGCGATCGAAGCGCGCATCCAGAACGCGACCGGCTTCACCGCCACGAGCTTCGACGTCGCGTTCGACTGGGCCTATCGGAACTCGGGAGGACGTGCCGACGGTCTCCAGCTCTCCTATTCGTCCGACGGCGTCACCTTCACCGCAGTCGGATCGTCCGCTTTCACGACGCCGGGTGCCGCCGATGCAACCGTTGCGGCGACGTTCAGCGCCACCACGGTCATGGCCGCGATCGGCGACGTCGTGGTGGCGGACGGTGGCTATCTCTATCTGCGCTGGAGCCATACCAGCTCGACCGGAGGCGGTAACCGCGACGAGATCGGGATCGACAATCTCGCCGTTCGCGCGGGCGTCACCGATGCTCCCACCCTCACCTTCTCGGACATCGCCGTGACCGAAGGGAATGGCGGTACGTCTTTCGCGACGATCACGCTGACGAGAACCAGCATAGAGGGGACCGCCTCGATCGGCTACGCGACCGCCAACGGGGTTGCGCAGGCGGGTAGCGACTATCTGGCGCAGTCGGGTACGATCACCTTCGCCGCTGGCGAAGCGACCAAGACGATCCAGATCGCGATCAATGGCGATACGCGCAACGAGCCCAACGAGGCGTTCTTCGTCAACTTCGCCAATCCTAACGGCTTCCTGCTGCCCGACAGCCAGGCACGAGTGACGATCCTCAACGACGACACCGGTCCCGTCGCGATCTACGATATCCAGGGACTTGGTCATCGCTCCACCTACGAGGGGCTGACCGTCCAGACCTCCGGCGTCGTCACCTCGGTACGTACCAGCGGCAGCGATCGCGGCTACTACCTTCAGGATGCGGTCGGCGACGGTGACAGCCGCACCTCCGACGCGATCTTCGTTTCGACGGGCGCAACCTCGCCGACGGTCGCAGTCGGCAACGCTATTACCCTGACGGGCACCGTCATCGAGTTCACGGCCAATGCCGCCAACTTGACGATCACGCGGCTGACGGGGACGACCGGAACCATCGTCACCAACCCGGTGGTGGCCCTGCCCACGGCGACGCTGATATCGACCGAGGTGGGCGGCTACGCTCCCCCCACCCAGGTGATCGACGATGATCGGCTGCAGAGCTATGACCCGGCGACCGACGGCATCGACTACTACGAATCGCTCGAGGGCATGCTCGTCACGGTGCGCGCGCCGCTCGTCGTCTCCTCGACCGATGCGATCGGTCAGACCTATGTCGTCGCCAACGGCGGGATCGGTGCGACGGGCATCAACGAGCGCTTCGGGATCGCCATCTCGCCAGGCGACAACGCACCGGAGAAGATCAAGATCTTCGCACCCGGCGGGGGAGCGTTCGACCAGGGCGACGTGCTCGGAGACGTGACCGGCATCCTCACCTACTTCGGCAGCAGCAGCGGTACGTCGGCGAGCTACGAGATCGATCCCGTTGCCGCGCTGACGGTGGCGATCGACCGGCCGATGCCGAGCCGTGAAACCAGCAGCCTCGTTGGCGACGCGAACCATCTGACGATCGCCAGCTTCAACGTGGAGAACGCCGATCCGGGCGACGGGGCCCAGAAGTTCCAGCTCATCGCCACCGAGGTGACGCAAGCGCTGCGCAACCCCGACGTCATCGGCCTCCAGGAGATCCAGGATGCCGACGGCGCCGGCACCGGTGCCGACACCTCTGGCATCGCCACCGCGCAGGCGATCATCGATGCGATCGTCGCTGCGGGCGGGCCGCGCTACGCCTATGTCGAGATCGCTCCCGCTTACGGCACCACGGGCGGAGAGCCGGGCGGCAACATCCGCAACGCCTATCTCTACAATCCCGAGCGCGTGCAGCTGTACCGGCCCGACGGCGTGTCGACCGAGGGTAGCGTGCGGCTGATCGAGAACCAGGCGTTCGCAGGCAGCCGACGGCCGCTAGTCGCCGACTTCGTCTTCAACGGCGAGGTGGTGACCGTGGTCAATGCCCATTCCACCTCGCGTGGCGGATCGGACACGCTGTTCGGCGCGATCCAGCCCCCGGTCCAGGCAGGCGATGCATCACGCACCGCGCAGGCGACCGCGATCAAGGGCTTCATCGACGGGCTGCAGACCGCCAATCCGAATGCCAACGTCGTCACCCTCGGTGACTTCAACGGCTACTACTACGAGACTGCGCTCGGCCGCCTCACCGCCGACGGCAAGCTCGCCAACCTCTACGACCTGCTGCCCGTCCAAGAGCGCTACTCCTACCTGTTCGAAGGCTACCTTCAGGCTTTCGACAACATCGTCGTGTCGAACAATCTGCTCGATGGCGCGGGCTTCGACGTCGTCCACTACAATGCCGAGCAGCCAGGGACAGTCTACCGGGTTACCGACCACGATCAGCCGCTGTCCAGGCTCTACGTTCCGCAGGCGACCAACGTCGCTCCGACGCTGACGGGTGGTGAGTTCGCGCGCTATGCCGACACTGCGACGAGGAACAGCTTCTCGGTGGTGGAAGGTCGGATCGACACAAATCCGACCGCGGCTTCCAGCGGAGTGGGATCGCTGATCGACTCGACTCCCAACGACACGCGGAGCTTTGCGCTCAGAGGCGATAGCGTGTCGGTCGTCGTCGTCGGGGGCCAGATCGTAGGCACGGTGGCGAACGGCATCTACGGACAGCTGATCGTGGCGGCCGATGGCCGCTACCAGTTTGCGCCCAACTCGGCTGCGATCGACGCGCTTCCCGCCGGCGAGCGGGTGCTCGAGTATACGGTGCGCGTCACCGACGGTGCCGGTGCCACCAGCGACGCGACGTTCACCGTCGCGCTGACCGGCTTCGACGATCCGGTGACGCTCACCGGCGGGCGTCTTGCGAGCTACGCGGACACCAGCGGGACCGACGTGTTCGCGGTCACGAGCGGCACGATCGATACCGATCCAAGCGCAGCGGCCAACGGCGTCGGCATGCTCTCCGGCGACGTCGGCGCTCGCATCTTCGCACTCGCCGGCACTGGCGCGACGACGCTTTTCGCTGGCGGTCAGACGATCGGCACGGAGGTGAACAATGCTTTCGGTCAGCTGATCGTGGCGCTGGATGGGCGTTATCAGTTCGCGCCGAATGCGGGCGTGATCAATGCGCTGTCGGACGGCGATGTCCGGACTCTCAGCTACACGGTGGGCGTCACCGACCTGAACGGCACGACGAGCAGCGCGGTGTTCACGATCGACCTTGTCGGGGCACGTGACGACGCCGTGGCGCTGGCGGGCGGTCAGCTCGCCGAGTACGTCAACACGAGCGCGGTTGACCGTTTTGCGACCTCTGAAGGGCGGATCGACGGTGACCCCACCGCCGGAGTAAACGGCGTCGGTACGCTCGATGGCGGAGCCGGTGCGTTCGGCTACACCCTGACCGGAACCGGCGTCTCGGCGATCACGGCAGGAGGACAGACCATCGGCACGGTGCTGAACGGTCAGTTCGGCCAGCTGATCGTCGCAACCGACGGTCGCTATCAGTTCGCCCCGAACGGCACCGCGATCGACGCCCTGCCGGCGGATGGCGAGCGCACGCTGAACTACACGGTACGGGTCGTCGATGGTAACGGCGCCGCAAGCGATGCGGTCTTCACCGTCCATCTGGTTGGCGCTGGTCGCGAACCCAGGCTCGCTGCGACATCAGCCATGGAAGGCGAACGGTTCGCCGATGACGATCTGCTCGGTCATGGTCCGGCTGGTAATGGTCAGGAGGCCTGGCTCAGCGCCGGTCATACCGGTTTCGAAGGCTTCGTCGACACGATCGGCAGCCATTCTGCTGCCCGTATGGATGGCATCATGTTCTCCAGCGTTGCCGATTTGGCTGCAAGCCCAACTCTTGCCGTAGTGCAGGACCTCACCTGGCAGAGCCTCGTGATCGGGTGAGTGGCATCGCGCGGCCATAGAGGTGGACTAGTGCCCCCATAGCCGCCCGCATCGATCTTCCGAAGAGACGCCCAGGCAAAGCGACGCAACGACATACCCACATGTAGACATGTCGTTGCGTCGTTGGCCTGTGGAAGCGGTAGCGTTTTTCACTCTTCGACCCATCTTCGATGCGGATAGACCACCGCTGAACAACGGTAGGGCTATTGTGGGTCGCGCAGCCTTCTTTATCAGAAGGGAATGTCGATCCCTCAGATTATCCAGCCTCGTCGCTTCGGCGACCCGCGTGGTTGGTTCGCCGAGACCTATTCGGTGCCTGCTTTCCACAAGCGCGGCATCACGGCGAACTTCGTGCAGGACAATCATTCGTTCTCCGCTCCGGCATTCACGCTGCGCGGTCTTCATTTTCAAACCCCGCCCCATGGACAGGACAAGCTGGTGCGGTGCATCCGCGGGCGGATCTTTGATGTCGCGGTGGACGTGTGGCGTGGCTCGCCTACGTAGATCCGTTGGATCGGTGCGGAGCTTTGCGCCGAGAACGGCCATCAGTTCTTTGTACCCATCGGCTTTGCGCACGATTTCCTGACTCTCCAACCCTATTGTGAGGTGACCTACAAGTGCTCGGAACTGTATGCGCCGACGCATGACGCAGGGCTTCGCTGGGATGATGCCGCAATAGGGATCGAATGGCCCTTGCCGCCCGGCACGACGCCTCAGTTGAGCGAAAAGGACAAGGGCCTTCCATCGCTTGCCGAGGTCGAAAGCCCCTTCCCCTACGATGGTGAGCCGTTCGGTTCCCCTGTCTTAAGGATACTCCATGCGCATCCTAGTCACCGGTGGGGCAGGCTTCATCGGCTCGGCCCTGGTCCGCCACCTGATTGAGGACACCGATCACGAGGTTCTGAACTTCGACAAGCTGACCTATGCAGGCACTCTATCCACCGTGGAACGGGTCGCCTCGTCGAACCGCTACCGCTTCATCAAGGGCGATATCTGCGACGCCGCTGCGGTTCGCATTGCGATCCGCGAGTTCCGGCCCGAGATCGTGACGCATCTGGCGGCGGAGAGCCATGTCGACCGCTCGATCGACGAGCCTGGCGCATTCATTCAAACCAATGTGGTCGGGACCTTCACGATGCTGTCTGAAGCCCGCGCCTATTGGCTGACCCTCGAGAACGAGGCGAAGGCATCGTTCCGTTTCCACCACATCTCCACCGACGAGGTCTACGGATCGCTCGGTGATACGGGGCTGTTCAACGAGAATACGTCCTACGATCCCCGCTCACCCTATTCGGCATCGAAGGCGGGGTCGGATCATCTCGTGGCGGCTTGGGGGCATACCTACGGAATGCCCGTCCTAATCACCAACTGCTCCAACAACTACGGGCCCTACCACTTCCCTGAGAAGCTGATTCCGCTGATGATCGCCAAGGCTCTGGAGGGCGCTCCCCTCCCCGTCTACGGCGCCGGCGATCAGGTGCGTGACTGGCTCTACGTCGAGGACCACGTCCGTGCGCTGCGCGCCGTTTTCGAACGCGGTGAGCCGGGTCGGACCTACAATGTCGGCGGGCATAACGAGAAGCAGAACATCGAGGTCGTCAGCACCCTGTGCGCGGCACTCGATCGGCTCTCGCCGCGTCGGGATGGCCGATCCTATGCCGAGCAGATCACCTTCGTCGCGGACCGGCCAGGCCACGACAAGCGCTACGCGATCGATGCGAAACGCATCGGTGACGAACTCGGCTGGACGCCAGCCGAGACGTTCGAGAGCGGGATTGATCGGACGGTGGCCTGGTACCTCTCGAACGAGGCCTGGTGGCGACCACTCGCCGCCGATGCAACTGAACGGCGCGGCGTAGCGGCGTAGGATTGTCGATGACAACAGAGGTAGCCATGTCGACATGAAGACTGGCTATGTCCTCGTTACCGGAGCCGATGGACAGCTCGGTATTGAACTTGCGCGGGCGGCATGGCCTTCAGACTGGGTGCCCGTACCGTCCGGAAGGGGCACGCTGAACCTTGCCGATCCCATCGCGATAGCCTTAGCCGTCGCGATGGGACACGAAGGCCAAGCCCGGGCAGCGGCGATCAACGGTGCCGCCTACATCCTCGACGAACTGATCGGCGCGGCGTCGATGGAGACCTTGGCATGAAAGGCATCATTCTCGCAGGTGGATCGGGCACGCGGCTGCATCCGGTGACGCTGGTCGTCAACAAGCAGCTGCTTCCCGTCTACGACAAGCCGATGATCTACTATCCGATGTCTGTTCTGATGCTGGCTGGCATTCGTGAGGTGCTGATCATATCGGGTCTAGAATACCTGCCGAACTACCAACGACTGTTCGGAGATGGATCAGCGTTTGGTTTGTCCATCTCCTATGCCGGGCAGTCGCGGCCGGAGGGACTCGCACAGGCTTTCACGATCGGTGCCAATTTCATCGGGAACGATCCGGTGGCCCTGGTGCTCGGCGACAACATCTTCTTCGGCGCAGGCCTGCCTAATCTGCTTACTCGCGCGACCATGCGTACCAGCGGTGCAACGGTGTTCAGCTACTGCGTCGAGGATCCCAAGCGCTACGGCGTCGTTGAGCTTGACGGAGACGGTCGTGCGCTCAGCCTTGAGGAGAAGCCCTCCGCGCCCAAGTCGAACCGCGCCGTGACCGGGCTTTACTTCTACGACAATCGCGTCGTGCAGTACGCCCGCGAGCTGAAGCCATCTATGCGCGGAGAATTGGAGATCACGGATCTCAACCGCCTCTACATGGACGCAGGATGCCTGTTCGTCGAGCAGATGGGGCGTGGCTATGCTTGGCTGGACGCTAGCACCCATGACAGCCTGCTCGAGGCTTCCGAGTTCGTTCGGACGCTCCAGCACCGACAAGGGATCCAGATCGCCTGTCTGGAGGAGATCGCCTACGAGCGAGGCTTCATCTCCGCCGAACAGGCGCGCGCACGAGGAGAGCTGTTCGGCAAGACGGCCTATGGCCGGGCTATCCTGAGAGCCATCGGAGATATCGAGTAGCTAATCACGTCAGTTGACATGTCGACAATCCGACATGCTGATGAAACCTGACCTGAGAGATCCTTCGATTTCACGGCTCAATGACATTGTAGTGACGGCGGTCAATGAGGTCCCGAGGACGTGAAGCATCGCCGTCTGCGCGCACGTCGCCCAGTGAGCGCCGATCACCAAGGTGATCGATCTTCCGGGCATCTGCCTCGATGGTGCGAAGCCGCGCTCTCAGAGCCGCGGCATCAGTAGAACGTCCAGTATCGGACATCCGTGTGACGCGTGCCTCCAGGTCGGCTATCTCGGCCTGCAACGCTTCGATGCGCCGGCGCTCGGCGACATCGCCGCTTGTCGGCTGCGGCACCCGGAACGTCGTGAGGTTGCCGCTCTCCTCCGGCACCGTCCGGTCGCAACCGGCAGCACACATCGCGGCCAGCATCAGAACTATCGCCGACGCTGGGCGCCCGCACGCCCGCATCACAGCTTCGGCCCCTTGAGCCGCTTCAGCCTCGGGCGCCGAGCGAACAGTCGCCATGCCAGCCCCCGATGTCGGCGCACCCGCTCCCCTTCCCTGTGCGCACCTGCACGATGACTGTCTCGCAAGCCCATGGTCACGCAGAACGCGATCGCGCACCCCCCGGCAAAGATCACGGCGATGACGAGCAGTGGATCGGCCATGCTAGATCCCGCGGTTTCGACACAGGATTCTTAAAGGCAGCGTGCCGACTTTGTGCCCCTCGAGCCGTCGGTTCGTCGGCTGGTCGGTAAGCAGCGGGAGCTGGTAGCTCGCCAGGGTCGCCGTTCTAGCCGCAGGCGGGGCGAGTTCCTCGATCATGGACGAGGTCGTAGGATCAAGGCCCACGGTCGGTCCAGCCCTCCGGAGCATCGATGAACTCGGCTGTGGCCACCCCGCGATCCGCAAGCCTGAACATCACCTTGGCAAGACAGCGGGTGCGGAGACTGGCGGGCACTACGATCTGTACCGTACGGCCGGCTCGCCATTCCACTGCCTGGCGGTCGAGTTCCCCTCCGCTGATCGCACGGCCCGCGATCGACAGATCGCAGCTCCTACGACCGACCACCACGATGTCGTCCACGCTGGCGGCTTGAAGCAGGAGCATCGCGATGATCATTCCGGATTCCTATCGTCGACCATGAAGGCCGTCGATGCCTACCGGCACGAGCCTGGGCGCGGCGTACGCGATCGGGATGGCGGCCGCTCTCGGAACGCTGCAAAGATGTAGGAACGACAGGGTGATCAGGGCTAGACGGCCCGCAAGGCCGCTCGGGATTGCGTATCACGCCGCTGGCTGGGATGCATCGGTTGACCGGAGGGCGGGAACCTGGAGCACCCGACAAGGATCATACGCGATGTTCGCACTCGTCCTCGATTGGGAGGCCTTCAAGGTATGGCTGACTGCCACGACCGGACTCTCGCATCACGACTATCATCTGCTCCTCGGCGTGCTGCTGACGCTCGGGATCGGCGCTCTGCTGCGCTGCCCGCTCGGCTCATGGATCCCTTTGATGATCGTGTTCGCGCTCGAGATGGTCAACGAAGCCAGCGACTTCACCCGATACTACGTCGACGCCTACCCATGGGGACCGGGGCCGATGCTGTTGGACATCGCCTTGACGATGGCCCCTCCCCTCGCGATCGTCCTGGCTGCCCGGTGGGATTCCCCCTACTTCCATCGCTTCCGTCGGCGTCGAGTTCATACGATCCCGGTCACTATGGCAGGGCGCTGATCGACCTCTTGGATGAGCGGCGAATTCATACTCAAAAGCACGAACTTCGCCGCCCTTCGCCGCCCCTCCCCTTCTTGGGAGCCGCATCCGCCCCTCAAACTTCGTGCTTTCGAGTAGGATATGCCCAGATGACCCGCCCCCCCTCCCCCCGCACCAAGAAGGACGGAAAGGCATCGCCGGCGAAGCCCGGCCAGCGTGATCTGTTCCAGCTCGACAGCCCCCTGACCGGCGAGATCCGCGGCGAGCGATCGCTCATGGCGTTTCCCTTCTTCGCGCTGTCCAAGAACGCCTGGATGAAGCCGCTCTCCTACGAGCATGGGCCGGTCTCGATCGAGGTCCGCCCTTCCGCCAACGGCGTGGCCACGATCTACGACAAGGAGATCGTGCTCTACATCGCCAGCCTGATGGCCGCGAAGCTCGAGGCGGGGGAGCAGGTCGACCAGGATTTCGTCTTCACCGCGCACGACCTCTTCTCGGTCACGGGCTCCAACCATTCGGCTCGATCCTACGCTCGGCTGTCGGAAGCGCTCGAGCGGCTGCAGGGGACGCAGATCAAGACCAACATCGAGGCCGGTGGCGAAGGCGAGGAGGGCTTCTTCTCCTGGCTGTCGGAAGCGAGACTGCACTATACCAAGACCAAGACGGGCGAACGTCGCCTAAAGGCGGTCAAGGTGCGCTTGTGCGACTGGCTGTATCGGGCGATCCTGCGTGACCGGCAGGTGCTGGACTATGCGGCGACCTACTTCCAACTGGGCCCAATAGAGCGCCGCATCTATGAAGTCGCACGATCAGGCGTCGAGGACGACCGGCTCGAGACCGATCTCGCGACGTTCCGCCTCCAGATCGGCTACCAGAACCCGCTGTCGAACTTTCGCAGCGCGCTAAAGGCACTCGCCGGCACCGGCAGCATCCCCGACTACGACCTCGAACTGGTCGAAGGCGACGCACCGGCGGACGGTGCGGAGAAGACGCGTGGCCGCAAGGCGGCGCCCATGCGGGTGATCGTCACGCGCCGACGAGCGATGCTCGGATCGGGGGCCAGCACCGACGACGAGCCGACGGCAGATGATTCGCGCAGGCCGGACTAATTCCTACTCGAAAGCACGAAGTTCTCGCATCAATTCTACTCGAAAGCACGAATGATCGAGGCATTTCCTACTCGAAAGCACGAATAGGATAGTACTTTCATACTCGATAGCACGAACTTTTCCGGCATTTGTTACTCGAAAGCACGAACTTTAGCCGCTTCCGGGCGTCGACCTAACCTGCAATAGTTCCTCTTCTGCCGGCATGGTGCCGGATGAATTCGAGAAAAGGGCGGTCGTGACCACATAAAGGAAAGCCCGGCACGAAGCCGGGCATCCCAGGGTTCATTGGGAGCGACGTCGCCAAACGTCGATCCGGGCGCAATCTCTCCGATCGCTCCTCCCAGATACGCCCGAACCCCTTCCGGTTCAAGGATGCGCGTTTCGCGCCACGCCTCTTTTTGTCTCGCGATCCTAGCCCTTGAGGGGGAAGGAAGATGACGGCGCTTACCATGGGGCAGGCGACGGCGATGGCGCTCGCCAAGATCAGGCCGTCCGGCGGACGATGCGCGTCCAACGCCCGGGTGCATCGCACTGGTACCCCCGTACGCCGAGACAGCATCGAAGCGGGGACGTTCGAGGACACGTTCTTCGCGATGCCATCGAAAGGAGAGCCCGACCGGATGCTGCGAGCGGCGCGCGCGGCGCTCGATGCAGGACGGCGACTGAAGCGGGCTGCGCGGGCCGAAGCACGCGAGTTGTCCGCCTCCGAGCGCAGGTTCGCCGCTATGACGGCTGGCGCGGTACGCGTGTTCGAGGAAATCTGCACGCTGTCACGACTGAACGGCGGGCGCGTCTTCCCCAGCTACGATCGGCTCGCCGAGGTGACCGCGCTGGGGCGAGCCACTGTCGCGCGAGCATTGAAGGTTCTAGAGGAGGCGGGGTTCCTGATCCGCCAACGTCGCTTCAAGCGGATCGAAGGGCAGGGGCCTGGCCCGCGCTACGTTCAGACTTCCAACGTCTATCGTCCGGTACTGCCGAGATCCGTGCTCGACCTGTTGCCGCGATGGCTTCGTCCTGCGCCTCTGCCGAACGACGTGATCCAGCGCGAAGAGGATCGGCGGGACGACACGGCAACGATGAACGCGTCCTTGACCGCACGGGAGTTGGGTTCCGCGACCGTTTCCGGAGCACTGGGACGGATGCTGGCGCGTCTGGGCGCTGCGGTCGATCGCAACGCATGCGAGTCTCATGAAGGTTCTGAACCGCTACCAAGTTCTTTGATAATGCGAAAAGAAGCGTTGACTAACCGTCAACATGCCTCCCGATAGACCAACCAAAACTGACACCCAAAACCCAGCACCACCGAACCATGGAACGTGGAAGCAGAGGCTTCGCCTCCGCAATGCTCCCTAAAGGGACCAAGCGCATTCCGCCGGTTCTTCATGCTGAGCTAGCGCTAAACCGATGTCGACGCGAAAAGCCGTTGGACTGTCTCCGTGTCGACACGTATGGGAACGTCATGCCGACGATCGCGATCATCAGCCAGAAGGGCGGAGCGGGTAAGACGACGCTTGCGCTTCATCTTGCAGCTGCAGGGAAGGACGCCGGCCGTGTCGCGCTCGTCGTCGACACGGATCCGCAGGCGACTGCCAGCCAGTGGGCGTCCTGGCGACAGGACGCCCCTCCCGAGGTCATCGACAGCCCCCCACCCCGGCTCGCTGCCAAGATCGCGGCCGCCAGCCGACAGGGTGCCGAACTCGTCGTCATCGATACTCCGCCACACGCCGACAGCGCTGCCCGTGCCGCTGTCGAAGTCGCCGACCTCGTCCTGATCCCATGCCGCCCAAGTGCGTTCGATCTGTCTGCGATCCAGACCACCGCCAAGCTCGTCCAGCTGCTCAGGAAACCGGCCTTCGTCGTCTTCACCGCCGGGCCTCCCAATGCACCGCGCGTCTATCAGGAGGCAGGCGAGCTGGTGAAGAGCTTTGGCACTCCGCCATGTCCGATCATCCTCCCCGACCGTGCCGCCTATCGCCATGCGACGGCGGAGGGACGCTCGGTGATGGAGTTCGAGCCGGACGGCAAGGCGTCGACCGAGGTCCGTGAAATCTACAAGTGGGCGTGTCGACAGGTCGGCATGTCGGTTCCCCGTGCCAGGAAGACCGCGCCATGAGCCGCAAGCCAAACTTTGCCAATCTGCGTACTGCGCCGACGCCGATGCCCGTTGAGACGGAAAGGGCCCAACCGAACGCGCCTCGCCCAGCAAGTCGCGAAGGACGCAAGCAGATCGCCGGCTTCTTCTCGCCGGAAATGTCGTTCGCCATGCACATGTTGGCGAGACGTCAGGGGCGCAATCTGCAGGCGCTGATGGCCGAGGCGTTCAACGACGTGCTGCGGAAGCATGGCGAGAGCCCTATCGGAGACTAGCGGGTTTGAGGATCTGCCACGCCGGCCCTCGCTTGTATTGATGCACCCGCTTTGGCACGGAATGGCCGCCGCCTATCCCCGATGGCCGCGTGGGTCCCCGGAGATGTCATGAGATTGCAGATACCATCACGAGGGGTGGCTTGATGCCGCGCCGTATCGCGACCCTTTGGGCGCGGGCGCCCTGGCGAGACGTCACGGTCAGGGCCGCCATCGGCACTACGGGGGCGAATGCGGCGATCTTGGGCGTCAACATGCTGACGGGGATCATCACCGCTCGTGCCCTCGCTCCGGTGGGGCGGGGCGAACTGGCCGCCATGACGATGTGGCCGCAGTTTCTGGCATTTGCGCTGGCCTTCGGTCTGCCGACCTCGCTCGTCTTCCACCTCCAGCGCGACGACCATCCCCGACCTGCCGTGCTGTCGGCCGCATTGGCGTTCGCGGCGCTCGCCGGATTGCTCGGCAGCGTGATCGGCGCGCTGACCGTTCCGCTTGCGCTCCGCTCGTACGATGACGACGCGATCCGTGCGGCTCAATGGTTCATGCTCATCACGCCGTTCGCCGTCATGATGAACGTGCTCGCCGCAGCGTTCCTGCGTGAGGGTTCGTTCGCGATGTACAACGGTCTGCGGCTGATACCGCCCTGCATCACCCTGGTTGCGTTGGCGGTCCTGTGGGGTCTCGGGTCGATGACGCCCGAGCATGCGGCCGCTGCCTATCTCTTCCCGACCATCCCGCTGATGCTCGTCACCTTCATGGCGGCGAAGCGCAGCATCGGTCTGGTGCCGAGGTTCGATCGCCGCGCGGCGGGATCGCTCATCCGCTATGGACTGGCCTACTACGGGGCGGAACTCGCCGGCGCGATCTCATCGCAATTGGACCGGATCCTCGTGGTATGGCTGCTCTCTCCGGCTGCCATGGGCCTCTACGTGGTGGCGCTGAGCTTCTCGCGGCTGTTCCAGCAGATTCCCCTGTCGATCTCGACTGCGGTGCTTCCGAAGGTGACGCAGCTGCCTGCGCGCGACGTCATCCGTTTGACCGCGCGGGCAGCCTGGATATCGGCCGGATTGTCGGCGCTTATGGCGGCACCGCTGATGCTGTTCGCGCCGTTCATTCTCCAATTGTTCTTCGGACCGCAGTTCGTCGAGGCGGCAGCCGCCTTCGTCATCCTCAGCGTCGAGGCACTGATCGGAGGCGTGGCGATCATCCTCAGCCAAGCGTTCCTCGGTCTGGGCCGACCTGCCCAGACGTCCCTCTATTCGGCCATCGGACTGGTCTCCATCATCCCGCTGCTGCTGCTGCTGGGGATACCCTACGGGCTGATCGGTACCGCATGGGCAACGGTGGGATCATCAGTGATCCGCGTCTCGTTCATGCTGTTCGGGCTTCGTCGACTGGCACGCCAGATCCGGGCAGAAGCGGCATGACGCGAACTCCCACAATCTACGTCGACGTGTCAGAGACGGTGGTGACGCGCGGCAACACCGGCATCCAGCGCGTCGTGCGGCGCATCGTCGGTGAAGGGGAGGCCGCAGCTGCCGCCGCGGGATGTCGGTGGGTGCCGGTGGTCGCGACGGCGCGTGGGCTGCGGCCCTTGTCCGATAAGGGCCGGGAAGCGCTGATGCGGTCCGATGTGTCGGGGCTCATTCCGGCGCTGGCGCCGCTGGCGCCGAGTGGAGGCCGTGGGCCGACCCGCCTGATCAAGTCCCTCCTGGCCGCGTTTCCTCAGGTCTACGAGGCGATGCGTCTGCGCCGGCTCGATCAGGCCTTCGCGGGGTTGGTCGAGCCGGCAAGCGTGCAGATCCGGCGTGAAGACATCTATCTCATGCTCGACTCGTTCTGGCTTCGGAGCGCCGCACCGCGGGCTGCGGAGAAGCTCCGCCGGCGGGGCCGGAGCGTGGTTGCGGTCATCTACGACGTGCTCGCGCTCACCGACCCGCAATACTTCGCCGGTGACCTCCCTACGGTCCTTGCACGACAGTTCGCCAGGCTGGTCAAGGCGAACGTCGCCTTCGTATCGATCTCCGCCGAGGCGGCGCGTCAAGTTCATGAGCGGGCGTGGGCGACGTGGCCGAACGGGGCAGGGGAGGTCGGACACTTCCCGCTGGGTCACGATCTCGAGCCGTCCTCCAAGCCGGCGCCCGATGGAGGAGCAGTTCTCCTGGACGGGCCGCTCTTCCTGGTCGTCGGAACGTTGGAGGCGCGCAAGAACCATCAGGTCGTACTCGACGCATTCGAGCGGCTCTGGGCGACCGGATGGCCCGGGACGCTCCTGATCATCGGCAAACCTGGCTGGGGCACGGATCCGCTGCTCGCACGGCTTGCCGCGCATCCCGAGCGCGGACGACGGCTGCTGGTCGAACACGCCGCATCCGACGAGCGCCTGGCGGATGCCTATCGTTCGGCTGCTGCGACGATCATGCCCTCGCTGGCCGAAGGCTTCGGGCTGCCGATCGTCGAGAGCATGGCCGCTGGGGTGCCAGTGATCGCGTCCGACATCGCGGTGTTCCGGGAGATCCTCGGGAACGACCCCCTGCTGTTCGATCCTGCCAATGCAGATGATCTGGTCCGCGCCGTGAATACGCTGCTTGCCGATCCTGCAGCGCATCGGACCCGGGCAGCATCGTTCCGCTGGCCCGACTGGCGCGCTTCGGCGGACGCGCTGGTCGAGCGGGTCCTGGCTCTGGCAAGCTGAGGAGGTGCGCGTCGTTGCGCACGGTCGGGGCCACTGATAGGTCGCCCTCCCGCACCGAGGCCGGATGATCGTTCTGCCCGGACAAGTCGAGGATCGCATGCAGATTGCCCAGTCCCGGCGAAGCGGGCGTCGTCCCCACCGCCGATCGAAGCGGCCGACCGTCATAACCTGGTGGCGCGAGGCCTCCGTGTCCTTCTGGATCCTGTGCGGCTTCTTCGTGCTCCTGGCGCTGGGCGGGGGGTCGTCCAAGGTGCCGACGTTGTCGCTTCTCTATCTGCGGCCCGCGGCAGTGCTGTGCATTGGCGTGATGGCGATGATCGGCGCCCCTCGTGATCTTGCGCGCTATCGCGGCCCGCTTCTCATCCTGGCGGGGCTAGCGCTGACGATAGCGATGCAGCTCGTGCCGCTGCCGCCAGGCTGGGCGGCAGCCCTGCCGGGGCATGCTCGCTATGCCGAGGCTGCCCGGCTCCTTGGCGGCGAAGGCGTCTGGCATCCTATCTCGCTGACCCCCGATCTGACCTTCAACAGCCTGTTGGCGCTGTTGCCGGCTCTGGTGGTGCTGTGGGCGTTCGCTTCGATGAGGCGCGGTGAGCAGGCGCGCACCCTTTGGATCCTTCCCGCGCTCGCGCTTGCCAGCATGGCGTTCGGCATCCTCCAGCTCGCCCAGGGCCCGGACAGCTTCGCCTACCTCTACGCGGCCACTTCGCACAATCTGCCAGTCGGCCTGCTCGGCAACCGCAATCACCAGGCGACGCTGCTGGCGATCGCGATCCCCTCGTTCGCCTGCGTGGCGAGCCTTCTGGTCGAGCGTTATGGCCGGCCGTCGGTGTTCTTTGGCATGGCCGCGGCCGTGTCGATCCTGTGCGTCCTCTTCGCGCTCCTCACGGGATCACGCTCCGGTTTCGCACTCGTGGGTGTGGGTGCGCTGGGTGCGGTAGCCATCGCATGGCCCCTCATTCCGCGCGGACGCTACCGTATCGCCACGATCGTCATGCTCGGCATCGTGCTGGCCGCTGCGATCGCACTGGCGATCACGATGGGACGGGCCACTGCGGTGTCGCGCCTGACTGCCGAGGCCGGCCTCACCGGTGAGATGCGCATACGCACCTTTCCGCTTCTGGTGCAGCTCATGCGCGACTTTGCACCGTTCGGCAGCGGCTTTGGCGGGTTCGACCCTGTGTTCCGCAGCGTCGAACCCGATACGCTGCTCCGGCAAACCTTCTTCAACAACGCGCACAACGACTTCATCGAGCTGATGATGACCGGGGGCTTGCCGGCAGTCGCCGTGCTCGTTGTCGCAACGATATGGTTTCTCCACCATGGTTGGCAGGCGTGGTTCACGAACGGAGCAGCTCCGGCGCCTGCGCTGCTGGCGCGTCTCGGATGGCTGACGCTGCTGATGATCGCGTTGGCGAGCCTGTCGGATTACCCTGTCAGGACACCGCTGTTCGCTGCGATCGCCGCGATGGCTGCGGCTTGGTTGTGCAGGGAGAAGACGGACGACGTACGGGACGACGTCTGAAGCGCTTGCTTGTCCGGGGATGGGACATCGGATAGGGCCGCTTCCATGTATCGGATTAGTAGCGTGAGCGCCGTGCGGCGAGCGGTGTTGGCGGCGGTCGTTATTACCATGCTGGCTGGCTGTGCCGGCAACAATCGCTTGACGCCTCGTCCTGAGCTCAACGCCGTACAGCAAGGAGAGTTGCCTGCACCGACCGGTAGGGACGCGGCAGCTCAGCGGCCCTTCGTTCTTGGGCCGCTCGACAAGATCGACGTCGCTGTGTTCGGCGTGACGGAGCTCACCAAGGTCGTTCAGATCGATGGCGAAGGACAGGTGGTGCTGCCGCTGATCGGAGCGGTCGCCGCAGCGGGGCGCACCCCGGCCGAGCTGGCAGCCGACATCGCTTCGCGTCTGCGTGGCCGCTATGTTCGAAATCCCGACGTATCGGTGACGCTGGACACGAGCGGGCAGACCATCACGGTCGATGGCGCCGTCACTCGCCCGGGCATGTATCCGGTGCTCAACCGCATGTCGCTGATGCGAGCGGTCGCCAGCGGTGGGGGCCTCACGGACTTCGCGGACACCAACTACGTCGTCATCTTCCGGGAGGTGGATGGCAAGAAGTACGCCGGGTTGTACGATCTGCGAGCGATCCGTCAGGGTGCGTATGACGATCCCCGCGTCTATGCCAACGACGTCGTGGTCGTCGGCGACACGCCGGCGCGTCGTCTGTTCCAGACCGTCATCCAGCTTGGCGGCCTGCTCGTCGGTCCGCTGATCGCGATCCTCAACTAATGCCTGAGCCGATGGTCGCCTCCTTCGCGGAACTGCAGAACTCATGAACGTGCTACCCTCGCGCCAAGCGATGAATCCGGATCGTATGGCGACCCGCGCCGACCTGTCGCTGCGTCCGGTGACGACGGAGGCGCAGAGCGGAACGCCGTTCTTCGCGCAGATCCTGTCGATCGCACGCCGGCGCAAATGGATCATCATAACCGCGATCGTCGCCACGCTTGTGGCGGGGATCATCCTCACCATGCTGATGACGCCGAAGTACACCGCGTCAAACCTGATCGAGATCCAGCGGGAGGGGACGACGTTCTCCGCTGTCGAGGGTGCGCAGCCCAAGGCGAGCGTCAACGACGCTGAGTTCTACGAGACGCAGTACGGCCTCCTCAAGGCGGAGAGCCTGGCGGAGCGCGTCGCGCGCGATCTGCGCCTCTACGACAGCGCCCACTTCTTCACAGTCTCCAAGGGTCCCAAGGCATGGGTGGTGGACGGCCGGATCGCGCCTGACGCCGCCTCCCGCGAGGACCGCATCCGCGTCGCCGGCAAGATGCTTCTCGCCAACATGAAGGTGAATTCGCAACGCCAGTCGCGATTGGTGCAGCTGAGCTACACCAATCCGGACCCCGTGCTCGCAAAGCAGGTCGTCGATGCGTGGGCGCGGGCCTTCATCCAGGCAACGCTCGATCGTCGCTACGAGGCATCGTCCTACGCCCGCAAGTTCCTCGAGAACCGGCTGCAGCAGCTGCGCGAACGGATCGACTCCTCCGAGCGGCAGCTGGTGAACTACGCCCGGCAGCAGCAGATCGTGAACATTCCCGGCCCCCAAGCGGCCGCCGGCACCCCTTCGGGCGGCGATCGGCCGCTGATCGCCGAGAACCTGTCCGCCCTCAACACCGAGCTGGCCACCGCAACCGCCGATCGCGTGCGTGCGCAGAGCCGGCTCTCGGTGGCGGGCAGTGCCGCTACCGAGACGATCGCCAATCCCACGATCACCGGCCTGCGCCAGCAGCGTACCGAGCTGGCCGCGAGCTACTCCAAGCTCATGGCGCAGTTCGAGCCGGACTATCCGCCTGCTCAGGCGGTTCAGAGCCAGATCGCGCAAATAGATCGGTCCATCGCGCGCGAGGAGGCCCGCGTCGCCTCGTCGGTGCAGGGCAACTACCAGGCCGCCGTCGATCGCGAACAGAACCTCCAGCGTCGCGTCGAGGCGCTCAAGGCGGGCGTACTCGACTTCCGTCAGCGCTCGATCCAGTACAACATCTACCAGCGCGACACGGACACCAACCGCCAGCTCTACGACGCGCTGCTGCAGCGCTACAAGGAGATCGGCGTTGCTGGTGGCGTCGGGGTCAACAACATCTCGATCGTCGATGATGCCGAGGTTCCGACCGCGCCATCGAGCCCCAACTGGATGCTGAATCTCGCGGTGGCCCTGCTGCTCGGCACCGCGATCGGCGCCGGTATCACAGTGCTGCTCGAGCAGCTCGATCAGGGCATCTCCGATCCGAAGGCGGTCGAGGATTCCATCGGACTGCCGTTGCTGGGCACCATCCCGCTGACCGACACCGACGACATCGTGAAGACGCTGAGCGATCCCAAGTCGCCACTGTACGAAGCCTATCTCTCCCTGCGCACGACGCTCGGCTTCGCGACTGAGCACGGTCTGCCGCGTACGCTGTCGGTCACCAGCACGCGACCTGCAGAAGGCAAGTCGACGACCGCCTTCGCCCTTGCCTGCTCGCTCGCCCGCGGCGGTGCCAGGACGCTGCTGCTCGATGGCGACATGCGGTCGCCTTCGGTCCACCACGAGCTCGGCATCAAGAACAAGAACGGCCTGAGCAACTTCCTGAGCGGCAACGACGATCTCACCGGCCTCTACCATCCGACCAGCTTTGCGGGATTGTCGGTGATGACGGCGGGGCCGCAACCGCCGAGCGCGGCGGAACTCCTTTCGAGCGAGCGGATGTCGCTGCTCCTCGAGCGTCTGCTCCAGACCTACGACCATGTCGTCATCGACGCGCCTCCGGTGATGGGTCTTGCCGATGCGCCGATCATTGGTTCCAAGGTCGAAGGCGTGGTGTTCGTCATCGAATCGCATGCAACCGACCGCAGTACCGTGCTGGTCGCTGTCGAGCGGATGAAGTCCGCCAGCGTCACGCTGTTCGGTGCCGTTCTGACCAAGTTCAACGTCAAGCGTGCGCACTACGGCTACGGCTACAGTTACGGGTACGGCTATGGTTACGGGTCGGACGAAGAGAACTGAGCGGATCGAGGGCGTGGTGACGATGCGGCGCGTCGTGATCGCGCTGCTGACGCTTGCTGCAGCTGCGCTGGTCACAGCTCCCACGATCGCTCTTACGCTGGGTCGCTACGATGCGGACACGGGCCTACGCTTCTGGCCGATCGATGCGCGGGCTCAGGCGAGCAAGGCATCCGAGCTCATCGCCGCAGATCTGAAGGTCTCCACGCTCGAACGAGCCGACGGCTTGAGCCGTGCGGCGCTGCGACGCGAGCCGGTCAACGTCGCCGCAGCCCGTGCGCAGACGCTGATAGCGGCAGCCAGGGGGCAGGAGCGGCAGACGCTCGCGTGGGCGCGCTATGCGGAAGGACTGTCCCGACGCGACTTCGGCGTACAGACGATGCTCATCGAGCTGGCGGTCGCACGAGGTGACGTGCCCGGTGCGCTCATCCATTACGATCGCGCGCTTAGAACCAGGAAGGCGGCAGGCGATGTGCTCTTTCCCGTCCTCTTCGGTGCGGCATCCGATCCCAACGTCCTGCCGGCGCTCACTGCCATGCTCGGGCGTAGGCCCGAATGGTGGTACGACTTCACGGTCAAGTGGCAGACGCAGTCGCCCCCGGTGGAGCCGCTCTTCACGATCCTGATGGCAGAGCGACCCGATGTCTCGGTTCCGCGTGAGCGGATGCTGGCGATCGCCGCGATGCGGCAGATGGTGACCGCTGGACGGATCGATCTGGCGGCACGGCTTCATGACCGCATCGCTCCGGCAGGTACGCCGCGTGCGGGAACGTTCGTCGATGGTCGCTTCGACAGCGGGCACGATCTGGCGCCCTTCGCCTGGGACATCACGAGCGAGGGCGATCTGGGCGGCGCCGTGGAACGTCGTGGCGAGCCACCCCGCTCCGCTTTGACGATCGACGTGAGCGGCGACCGGAGCGGTACGGTCGCTCAGCAGCTCGTCCGATTGGCACCCGGAAGGTACCGCCTGGCGCTCCGAGTAGGCGAGCTTTCGACCGACGGTATCGTGCCGGGCGTGTCGATCCTGTGCGTCGGATCGACCGAGCCGCTGGCGGAACAACGCTTGGGCGCAGCCGGACCATCGGTACGCACGCTCTCGTTCGAGATTCCCGGCAATTGCAGTGCACAGACGGTGCGGATCAGCGGCACCGCCGGCGAGAACGACAGTCTGCCGCGCCCGTGGATCACCGACCTGACGATGCGCCGTCTGAATTGAAGGCATCGCTTGGTCGGGCACTGCTCCACCAGGTGGCCAACCCTGCCAACCGGCCGCGCCAGGAGGCGAGCATGCGCGGGACCGCCACGGGATCGCGTCGTGCAAGCAGTCGAGGAAGCTGGACCAGACCAGGGACCTGCGCTGTGCCGATCGCGAACGACCAGACGAGGAACGGCATCCTGCCCCATCCCGGCAGAGCGTCGAGCACGGCGAGCTGCTCGTTGTGCGCCGTGTTCCGCTGGGCGACCGCCGAGAACCCCGTGCGTGCATCCTCGTCGTGCCGCATGGCAGGATAGTGGTCGACGAGCACGAGCGGATCGTAGATCAGCGTCCAGCCCCGCCGCCTGATCGCCGCGCATACGCCCACTTCGTTGTGGACCTGGGCGCCGGCACCCTCGAGCCGCACGTCGGCGCGCAGATCCTGCACCGCCTCCCGCCGGAAGCTCATGTTGGCGCCCTTGAGCACATGGACCGGACGGGGGTCACCCAGACCGATATGATGATTGCCGATCATCCGCCCGTACCAGGAGATCAGGCCAACCCGGCCTTCGCTTGGTGGGGGAGGCGGCGGACCCTGGTGGACGACGTCGCGTCCACCGACTCCACCCACCCGAGGATGCTGGGCGTACCATCGCTCGATCCGTTCGAGCCAATCCGGGTAAGGGATCGCGTCGTCATCGATCAGCGCGATGAAGTCGCCCGTCGCGTAGCCGAGGCCACGGTTGATCGCGGCGACCTGACCGGGCCGGTCAATCGGCAGCGCACGGACGGGCAGCATGTCGAACTCGGCGACGACGGCTGCGGAAGCATGGTCGTCGGGCCGGTGCACGACGAGGATCTCGTCGGGTCGCCGCGTGCCTGCACCGAGTCCCGCCAGGCAGCGGCGGAGATCGTCAGGACGGCGATATGTGGGAATGAGCACGCTGGCTCGCATCGAGAGGGCTTCCGAAGCAAGGCCGCACGAAGCGCGGCGGATCGGGCACGGATTATGGGCTTGCGTTGTGTAGGGCAACATCGGGCTGGTTGAAGATCGCAGACCAGCGTGCGAGGCGACGCGCATGACGGAACGGGTGAAGCGGACATGAAGGTCGAGATCGACGTGCAGCCGCTCGGGCGCGGGTTCACCGGCGTGTCGACCTACCTACGCAACCTCATCGCGGAGCTGCGTACGCGGCATGCCGACGTCCGTCTCGGCTTCGTCGCCGATCACCCGGTACCGGAGATCGCGCCCGACGTGCCCAAGCTGATCGGGCCGGCCGTCACCAACATGAAGACCAAGCTGATCTGGGAGGCATTGAGCTTGCCCGCGCACAGCTTGTCGTCGCGTCCCGACATCCTTCACTCGCCCTATCATTCCGCGACCTGGGCCGGACGGGGCCGGCGGGTGATGACCGTTCACGACTGCCACCTGTGGACGATGACGCCCGCAAATCGCGCCGAGCGGGTCTACCGCGCCGCACTCGAGCACGCGGCGCGGCGCGTGGATATGGTGCTGACCGACTCCGAGTTCTCGGCTGGACAGATCGAGACCATGCTGCGGGTCGATCCGGCACGTATTCGTGTGGTGCCGCTTGCCTGTTCGCCGGATATTCCGCGAACGCGCGAGGCAGGGGAGCTCCATGCGCTGCGTGCTCGTCATGGCTTGAAGAAGCCGTTCATCCTCTACGCGGGCGGCACTGCCGCCTACAAGGGTGTGAGCACACTGGTCGAGGCGTACACGCGTCTACACGAAGACATCCGCGGAATGATCGATCTGGTAGTCCTCGGGCGGCTTGATCGAGGGATCGCACATCACGCGGCGATCCTCGATGCGGTCGCCGCTTGTCCCGCTCCCGGGCGCATCGTCACGCCCGGCATCGTCCCGCAGGAGGAGCTCGGTGCCTTCTACCAGGCAGCGCGAGTGTTCGTGTTCGCATCGTCCTACGAGGGGTTCGGACTGTCTCCGCTCGAGGCCATGGCATGCGGCGCACCGGTGATCGCATCCGACCGTGCGAGCATTCCAGAAGTGGTCGGAGACGCCGCCATCCTCATCGACCCGGCGGACTCCGCCACGATCTCCGCCGCATTGGAGCGCGTGCTGCCCGACGACGATCTGCTCGCCAACATGCGAAGGGCGTCGGTAGAGCGCGCGGCGCTCTTCTCCTGGACACGAACAGCGGACATGACCTGTGCCGCGTACGACGAGGTGCTATCGGGGTGACGCCCCGCGCCGATCGAGACGATCGAGGAAGAGGTCCTCGTAGGCACCCACCATCCGCTCGGCGGTGAGCTGCGACGCATCGCGCGCAGCCTGTCCTCCGATCCGGGCGCTGAGGCTCTCGTCCTCCATCAGTCGTGCAACGGCGTCGGCCATGTGGATGCTTGAGGCCGGGGGAACGACCATCGCGTTGTCGCGGTCGCGAAGGAAGTCGGCGCCCATTCCGGTCAGCGTCGCGACTGGAGCCAAGCCGCCGGCCATGGCCTCGAGCAGCGCAAAGCCGAAACCTTCCGAGATCGAAGGAAACAGGAAGATGGCATGCCTGTCCATCTCGGCAAGCTGCTCGGCGACCGAGATGCGCCCGAGCACCGTGATGCTGTTCCGGTCCTCCGCCGCGAAGCCCGTCTTGATCGCCGTCGACGGCATGCCCGTCGCGCCGAGCGTCAGCGTCGCATCGGGAAATCGCTGACGGACCAGCCGCCAGGCGCGCGGAAGGTAGGCTATTCCTTTGCGATCGGACCAGGAGCCGAACCAGAACACCGCTCGCCGATCGCGTGGTGGACCCGGCTCGACTGCGCGACGTCTTGCGTGTGCGGCGATGTCGGGATGGAGTGCCAGGGGGATGTGGACGCAGTCGGCGATGCCCTGGTCGATCATGTAGTCGAGATCGCGCCCGCAGTTTACCACCTGGAGGTCGGCTGCACGGGCACCCTTCAGATCCCAGGCGACCGGTAGCCTGCCCGTCAGCAGGCGATAGGCAGGCGACAGCGGAAGATGGCCGCGTACACCCTCCTCGAGCGTGGCGAAATGGTCGAAGAAGTTTGCACCCAGCAGATGCTGGACGAGGAGCGGTCTAGACGCGCGAGCGCGCAAGCGGCGGTAGAGCGGATAGAGGATGCCCGATGGCGCCATGATGACGTCGAAGCTCGCCGGGTCGTAGCGGCGCGCATCCAGGCTGATGACCTGCGGCATGGCCAGACGCTCGGCGAACTTGCCCAGCCTCTGCGTCATCGGCAGGTCGCCGCGATGCACGGCGGTGACCTCGTGCCCACGTGCGACGAGGCCGTCCTCGAGCAGGTGGAAGACCCGCGATGCCCCCCCGTTGGGATCCTTGCGCGAGTGGGAGACGAACAGGATGCGCAGGCGTCGAGACACGATGCTTCCTAGATGATCAACGAACAGGCGTTGACGGCATGGATCCCGCAGAGTTCTGCTTCCCCGCCGTGATCGCCGCGTTGCGATCGCGCAGCAGATCGGAGTCCTGCCATGATCCGCTGGGCGGTTTGAAGGCGAGCCGCGCCCTGAACAGAGCCAGCGGCTTGTTCCGCAGCAGGTACGACAGCGCCTTGATGCGTCCGCCCGCGAGCTTCGGTTTGTAGAAGAGAGTGAAGAAGCCGGCGTGGAGGACGTGGTAGCCGAAGCGTTCTGCGATGACCTGGAAGCCACGTCGACTGTAGAAGAAGACATGCTGACCGGTCTGCGGCGTCAAGTACGGCCAGTCGGCACCATAACCGTCGTAGATGTCCGTGCTGACCAGGACCGCAGATGCATTCCTGTCGAAGATTGTGCCAAGATCGGTGGCCGGATCTGCCAGGTGCTCCATCACCTCGAAGGCGGTGACCAGGTCGGGGGTCGCAAAATCCGGATCGGTGAATCCACGTGCGTACGTGGCCTGAGCGTAGCGATCGGAAACGTAGGCGTTCAGGCCGTAGTCCCGCAGCAGGCGACAAAGCAGTCCGTCGCCGCCCCCGACATCGACGGTGTTGCGAAGGCCGAGCAACTGAGCGGTGACGAGCACCCCTGCCGAAGTCAGCAGGTTCCGCTGCGCTGCGCCGGTGTCGAGGTCGGCGAGGTTGTTTGTTCCCTCGCCAGCGTCCTCGGCATAGGCGTCGCCGAGCCAGTAGGGTGGCTCGGTCTGGAGCGATCCGCAACCATCGCAGCGGAAGTACGCCACGTCGAGGCGCTCAAGCACCAGCTTGCTGAACGCGAAGCTGGCGGTCCCGCCGCACAGCCGGCACGCGATGCCCGCCGATGTCCCGGCGTTCTCGACCCTGATCATGTCCGTCCCCTGAAATCGTCGAGCAGCGATCCGACCATCGCCCCGAGGTCACGTCGAGGACGCCAACCCGTAAGCTCGCGAAGCCGCGTCGCGTCGATCCGAGTGGCCGGCACGTCTGAGGGCCGCATCCGGGCGGGATCCTGCTCGACGGTGATCGCCGTGTCGGTCATCGCCATCAGCCGATCGAGCATCGCCGCGATCGTCTGCGGCTCGCCGGAGGCGATGTTGAAGGTCGAACGGCTCGGCAGTGCGTCTGCGCTTGCAAGCAGCGCCAGATAGGCATCGACGACGTCGTGCACGTCGAGAAAGTCGCGGGCAGCCTCAAGGTTGCCGACCCGCAAGACCGACGACTGGCGCCCGGCCTCGATCGCCGCGACCTGCGCAGCGAAGGCGGGCAGCACGAAGTCCTCGGTCTGGCCGGGGCCGCTGTGATTGCAGGGGCGTGTGACGATCAGCCGGTTGCCGGGGCCGAGCACGTCGGCAAGGGCCCATTCTGCCGCACGCTTTGATCGCGCGTAGGGCGAGGCGGGGGCGGGGAGGGTGTCCTCATCGACGATGCCGTCATTGAAGGCGCTTCCGTAGACCTCGACGCTGCTTCCGAAGAGCACGGTGCATTCGGGTCGGTGCGCCCGGATCGCGGCCGCAAGATTGACCGTTCCGCCGACGTTGGTCCGCCACGTCGCCGCGGCGGCTCCGGTCGACAATCCAACCGAGGCGAGCGCAGCTAGGTGGATGACAAGGTCCGGTTGCACGTCATCGATCAGCTGCCCGATCGCGTCGGCATCGAGGATGTCGACGGTCGCAGTCTGGTCCGCGTCCACCAGGGTGCGGCCCTTCTCGCGCGCCACGGCCGTGATCGATGCCTCGGCGCCGAGCGCCGTGCGGAGAGCAGGCAGCAAATAGCCGCCGACGAACCCGCCGGCACCCGTCACCAGCACGGAGCGGAAGGGCAGGGGCATCCCGTCGGCGCCCCCGCTCACCGATCGGTGCTCACAGGTCGGAGGGCGCTGGGATCGGTGCAGGCTTCTCCGACGAGAGGCGCTGCATGTCGGCGTCGACCATTTCGCGGATCATCTCCTCAAGCGTGGTCTCCGCCTGCCAGCCGAGCGCGGCCTGTGCCTTGGCCGGATTCCCCAACAGCACGTCGACTTCGGCCGGACGGAAGAACTTGGGATCGATGACGAGATACTTGTCCATCTCGAGCCCGAGATGATCGAACGCGATGCGGCACATGTCACGCACGGTGACGGTGCGGCCAGTGGCCACCACGTAGTCGTCGGCCTTGTCCTGCTGGAGCATCAGCCACATGGCCTTGACGTAGTCGCGGGCGTGGCCCCAGTCGCGCTTGGCGTCGATGTTGCCAAGGCGCAGGTCGCTGGCAAGACCGAGCTTGATGCGGGCGATGCCGTCGGTGACCTTGCGCGTCACGAACTCGCGACCGCGCAGCGGGCTCTCATGGTTGAACAGGATGCCCGACGAGGCGTGCATGCCGAAGCTCTCGCGGTAGTTGACCGTGATCCAGTGGCCGTAGAGCTTGGCGACGGCATAGGGCGAACGCGGATAGAAGGGCGTCGTCTCCGACTGCATCTCCTCCTGGATCAGGCCGTACATCTCCGACGACGACGCCTGGTAGAAGCGCGTGTCGGGCTTGGCGATGCGGATCGCCTCGAGCACGTTGTTGACCCCGAGGGCGGTGATCTGCCCGGTCAGGATCGGTTGACGCCACGAGGTGGCGACGAAGGACTGCGCGGCCAGATTGTAGAACTCGTCGGGCTGCGTCTCCTGGACCAGGCGGATGATCGACGACATGTCGAGGAGGTTGGCGTCGTGCAGATGCACCCGGTCGGTGATGCCGAGCCAGTTGAGGCGGTGGTCGGCGACACCGCCATGCGACGACCGGCGCACCAGGCCGTGGACCTCGTAGCCCTTGTCCAGCAGCAGCTGCGCAAGATAGGCCCCGTCCTGACCGGTGATCCCCGTGATGAGTGCGCGCTTGGTCATGGATGTCCCTCTTCGTGATGTCGGCGCGGTCGGGGCAAGGCGAGGCGGCTCGCAGGACGGACGCTCAACAGCCCGTCAGGATCGCCATTTGCTGATTGCTTCCCGGTATACGCCCTCGTTGGCGGCGGCTATAGTATCGATCGCGTATTTGTCCACGTGGGCAAGGCCGTCGCGTTGCAGCGCTTCGCGTCGGACGGGATCGCGGAGCATGCGGACGAGCGCCGGACCAAAGCCGGCATCATCGACGATGTCGCCGTAGCGGCCGTCCTCGAGCACATCGCGCGCGCCCGCGTTTTCGGTGGTGACGATCGCGGTGCCGCACGCCATCGCTTCGATGTAGGCGATGCCGAACCCCTCGTAGACGCTGGGATAGCCGAACACCCAGGAACGGGCCATGGCCAAGGCGAGGTCGGCGTCGGACTGGTCGCGCAGCCATGTCACCTGCGGGTGATCAGGGCAGTGATCGGTCACCATCAGCAGCCGCGCGTCGGGTACCTTGGGCAGCACCTCTTCGACGAAGGTCCGATACATGAACTCGCCGCGCTTGCGCTCCCCCCAGCCGCCGACGAAGAACACCGTCGGAGCGTCAGACTTGGCGGCGGGACGGTAGATCGCCTGGTCGACGCTCATGCCGATGACGTGGTCTGCGCCGTAGATCTCGCGCGTCTCGCGGCCGATCGAGACGTTCACCGTCGCGAGACGTACGGCGAGCTTCTCGAGCAGGTAGACGGCCGCCTGCGACAGCTTGCGCTTGAGGTTGGTCGCCGTGCGCGCCTCGTGCCGAGCGCTGCCGTACATGGTGCGCACGCTGGCTCTGCCACGTGCCACGAAGAACCAGTCGTCGCCATGGAGGTGGACGACGTCGGCATCGTCGAACGGGAGGCGGTTGAGGAGGAAGGGGCTCACGAAGAGCCGGGTCAGCTGGGAGGCGTTGCTGCGGTCGAGCACCCGCCGATGCTCATAGCGAGCGTCGGCCGGTGGCTCGCCCGAAGAGTAGACGACGAGATCGACGTTGCCTCGCTCGACAAGCGCGTTGGCGAGCCGGTGCACCGCCGCCTCGACCCCACCCTTGCGGCCAGCGGTGCGTGGCAGGGTCGCATGGTAGAAAGCGACCTTGAGTCTGGACGTCCCTGACGTCGGACGTCCGCTGTCGGGTGCAGCGGCTTGTTCCTGATCCATCATTCTCGCGTTCCGCTCCGGTGGCTCGGACGAGCCACTTCCTTGTTTCCGCCCCGGCTCGTTCGTAAGGCGGGGAGCCTGTTCCGTTCCGGCCGGTTCCGCCAGGGCGGCGCGATTACCAAGGATGTGGATCATGGACCAGATCAACCGGCGATCGGCCGTCGGCCTCCTTGGCGTGGCGGTGACCGGCACGGGGCCGAGCACCGGTCATGCCAACAACGCTCCCGACGCGTCATTCCAAGTCGCAAGGCGAGGGATCGACGTGCGTGCCCACGGTGCCGTGGCCGACGACCGGACCGACAACGCAGCAGCCTTCGACGCCGCGATCGCGGCAGGAGCCGCGTCGGGCCGACCGATCTTCATACCCGCGGCGACCAAGGGCTACGGGACCTCGCGCCCGCTGCGACCCGTCACAGGCATCATCGGCGAGGGACGCGGTTCGACGATCCGCGCGCTGTCGACCTTCCGCGGCGAGGCGATCGTCCATGTCGGCTGGAAGCGGGCTGAGAACCCGGCGCTGTGCACGGTGCCGGTCACAGGATTCCGCGTGATCGGTGGAGCGACGCGGCCATCCAAACGGAGTGCCGACGCCAGCGCGATCGGCTTCGCGGCAGCGGGCATCCTGTTCGACGAGAACGCAGCGTTCATCCACATGATCGACGTCGGTGCCGAGTTCTGTCGCAAGGGCATCGTCCACGGCACGCGCAACGGCCATATTGGGGGAACCAGCGTCTTCGCCGCGAACAACTGGTACAATCTGTATTGGGAGCGCAACGGCGGGGACTATCGCTACGTCGACTGCGTCTTCACCGGCGCGCTGTTCGCTACGTACGGCTGTCATGGTTCGCGCCGGGACGACGAGAACGTCGGGGGAATATCCGGGCTGACCACGATCGGCTGCCACGGCGGGTTCTCACCCTATCTGTTCCATCAGGAGGACGGCGACGGCACCGTGGGGCTCGTCGGCTGGACCAGCATCAACTCGTCCGCCGAGCAGATCGGCAATCAGGTCATCAGGCTCGGGCGGACGACGCCGGGCAGCCGACGTGTGTCGGCAGGATGGTTCGTGGTGGCGCCGGGGCACAGCTGGACGACGCCGGGATCGGCCGAGCATGCGGCGTATGCCATCGCAGGCAGCGAAGCGCCCGAGCAGCGGTACGCGGTGGAGATCGACCTCGCGCAGGGGCCACCGATCGAGATGCACGGCACGGGATGGCTTGTGGGGCGCAGTGGCCGGCACACGCGCATCGGCGACCTGCTCGCCTGGGTCTCGGACGACGATGGGATCGGAGGCTACGAGGTGACCGGCGGAGGGGCCGAACGGCTGACCTACGCGCGCGCACCGCGACTGCGCCAGTCTAGCGCGATTAATCTCAGGCAGCTGCGAGGCGGAACGACGCACGAGATCGCCCGGTTCGATGTCCCGCCCTCGTACGACAACACGGCAGGCGGTGAGATCACCTGGTCGCTGGCCTATGCCGCGCAGGGTCAGCGATCGATCGCTCTCCGTCTCGTGGCACAGGTCGAGGGGGAGGGCTCTATCGCGCCACAGCCGCTGGTGCCGCAGTATCTCGCGCCGGGCGAAGGCAATCTCAGCGGTCGCGCGGACATAGGCATCGGACGGCGTGACCGACGACGCGGACAGCATCGCGTGCGCCTGCTCGCCAGCATCCCGGCAGGCGTGGACGTCGCCTGGCTCACGGGATCGCTGGCGCTCGTCGTCGAACAGGACACCGGCGTCGTCGGCTGACGTGCCGGCGTCCGGGGTCTACTTGACGCCTTCGACGTAGAGGCTCTCCCAGGCGCGCTCCGGCAGATCGATCGCGAGGCGTGGGTCCCGGCTCTGGCGGAACGACTTCTCCTCGGCCTCGCTGAAGCCGACCTCGATCATCTTGGCCTTCATCATCTCGGCGTTCCATACCGACTGGTGGAACCAGTTCTGCGTCAGGCACCACATCGCCTCGCAGCCCGAACCGTATTGCTTGAACTCGTCGTTAGGCAGCTCACCGTTGTAGAAGCGGACGTACTTGTCGAGATCGGGGACGATCGCCCGGAACACGCCGCCGGGCTTGAGCACGCGATGGATCTCGCCGATGAGACGGATGCTGTCGGCGGGATAGAGGTGCTCGAGCGTATGCTCGGAGAACACGCCCTCGAAGCTGTTGTCGGCATAGGGGAGCGCATAGCGAAGGTCGTGGCCGACAATCTTCGTCTTCTCGCCCGACGAGAAGTAGAAGTCGAGATTCTCGAAGTCGGGGGATGCGTGCGCGCCGGCGCCGACCTGAAGCAGCGGCGAAGAGGCCTTGCGATGCTTGGGCGAGATCACGCGGCCCAGCAGACTGGTGACCTCGAAGCGGAACTTGCCCTTCCAGCTCGAATGGCAGGCGTCGGAGCCGAACTGGTGCGATGGGATGGCGTTCATGATTGACGGATACCCTTTGCGCGGGGATTTGGCGACCCCGACGGTGACGGATCGTACGCGAAGAAGCGGATCGGCACGGTTCTAGGAACCTTCCGGGCAGCTCGACAAGCCCTAACCCGCGTCAGTCGGCGCGTGCACGAGCGACCGCGGCGATCACTTCGTGGATGCGGGCCACCGATGCATCGAGCGTGAAGTCGGCGCGCGCGCGCGAGGCGCCGGCTTCGGCAAGCCGCGTCGCCCCGTCGCCGTCGTCCAGCAGTCTGCGTATCGAGGCTGCAAGTGCCGCAGCATCGTCGGGAGGCACCAGCAGACCGCTTCGTCCGTCTTCGACGATCTCGAGCGCTCCGCCCGCTGCGGTGGCGATCACCGGGGTTCCTGCCATCATCGCCTCGGCTATGACGCGGCCGAAGGGCTCGGGCGCAGTGGAGCAGTGGAGCGCGACGTCCACCCCGGCCATCAGAGCGGGTACGTCTGATCGGAAGCCCAGGAAGTGCACTCGCCCGTTCAGTCCCGACACGTCGACCTGTCGACGCAACGATGCCTCGTGCTCGTGCTCGCCGAACAGCGCGCCGCCGACCAGTACTAGGTGAGCACGCGGCACCAGGGTCAGAGCCTCGATCGCGACGTGCTGACCCTTCCATGGCGCGAGCCGACCGAAGAGGCCGAGGATCGGCGCATCGCCGCTGCCGATGGTCTCAGCCAGTTCACCGCGCCGTCCTTCCCGGTCCAGCCCGTCGAACGGCTGCGGATCGATGCCGTTGTGAACGACCGTGACCGCGCAGCGGCCGCCAGCTTCGCGATAGGCGCGTGCGGTCGCGTCCGAGTTGGCGATCACCGCTCGCGCAACCCGGTTGCTCAGCCCCACTGCGACGCGGCGGACCGGGCCGCTGAAGTGCGAAGCGGTGAGGATGTCATGGAGGTGCCAGATGAGCGGTCGCCGGGCGATCGGTGCGGCAAGCGCGGAGGCGATGAACGCCTTCTGCGAATTGGCGTAGACGACGTCGGCGGTTCGCAGTGCGGAGGCGAGACGAACCGCCAGCGCTGCCAGCGCAGGCGCCTTGCCGAGCATGGAGACGAGACCGTCGGTACGGCGGATGTCCAGCACCGATCCGGCATCGATCATCCGCGGCGTGATCCTGGCCGCTTCGAGCATCGCGACGAAAGGTCCTTCGGAGAAGAGGATGACGCGGGCATCGGGTGTTGCGCGCACGAGATCGTACAGGGCGAGTTCGCCCCCGCCCGGCTCGGCGCTGTGATTGACGAATACGGTGCGGGGCCGATGCGTCACGCCGCGCGTCCGCTGACCGCCTCGTCGTAGACCGCACGGATGCGGTGCGCGCCGGTCTCCCAGGACAGGTGCTCGTGCGCGTAGGCGCGGCACTCAGCCTCCGAGGGGAGGGGGAGGGTGCCATTGGCCCAGCGGCGCAGAGCCTGGGCGATGTCGACGGCCGACGTGCCGGGCAGCACGAGGGCATCGGAGAGCCCGGCGACCGCTTCCGGCAGTCCGCCGACCGGCGTCACCAGCACCGGGGTGCCTGCCGCGAGCGACTCCGCGGTGATGAGGCCGAAGCCTTCCAGGGACTGGGTGGGGACGATCGACAGATCGGCAGCACGATAGGCGAGCGGAAGGTCGTCGTCGGCGACGAAGCCCAGCAGGCGGACATTGTCCTCGACGCCGCGCTCGGCGATCAGTCGTCGCAGATCCTCCGCCGCAGGTCCCTTGCCGGCGACGAGGACGAGCAGGTCGGGCATCTCGTCGCGGATCGCGGCAACGGCCTCGATCAGCTGGCGCAGCCCCATGCGGGCGACGAGGCGGCGGACGCACAGCACCGTCGGGCGTCCCGAGGGCCAGCCCAGACGTTCACGAGCCTCCTCGCGGGAGAGATCCGGCCGCGCGAACCGTGCGACGTCGATCGAAGCGGGAACGACCCGGATGCGTGCGGGGTCGACGCCGTAGCGCTCCGCCAGCAGATCGCCGAACGCCTGCGACAGGACGATGAAGCGGTCGGCACGGCGATACACCGTCCGCTCGGCGAGATGCTTGACGCGGTTGGCGAGCGAGCCCCCCCTCTCCGCATCGCTCTCGAGCGACCACGGTCCCTGGAAGTGGACGACAAGCGGCCGGTCGATGAGATCGAGAGCGGGGAGCGCATGCGCGGCGAAGTGGGCAGCGACGAGGTCCGGCCGCCAGTCGTCGAGCAGTCGGCGCATCGCCTTCCGTGCAGCGAAGGCTCGAAGGGCGAGCGGGCGATCACGCGGTGCAAAGGCCCTGACGCGGCCGTCGCTCTCCTCGGCGATCGACGCGCGTCCTGCGACGATCCCGCGTACATCGATCCCGGCGAGATGCGCGTGCTCGACGAGATCGAGGAACATGCGGTCGAGCCCGCCGCCGTGTTCGGGAAACCAGTCGAGGCCGATCGCCAGCGTCTTAAGCATGGACCGCATCGTCGTCGAACGTATCGGCTTGATCGCCGGCCTTGGCGGTCTTCACGGCGATCGCAGCCGCCAGGAACGGGTAGAAGAGGATGCCGGTGGGCGCGATGAACGAGTTGCCGAAGACGATGATGGGGACGTTGACGAACGCGACGATGAAGGCAGCGGTGCCGAAGGGATCATCCCTTCGCGGCCATGCGCGCACGATTAGAACCGCCATTCCGGTGAAGAAGACGCTGGCCAGGAGGCCTAGGCTGTAGAAGGCGTCAAGAAGACCGCTGTCGATCGTGGTGACGTCGCTGCCGGCCTGCTGGCCGCCGAGGCGGCTGCTGGTGACGCTGGTCTGACCCAGCCCGACGCCGAACACCGAAGTGAGCGCCGTCTGCGTGAACTCCAGGTAGAGCCTGCGCCGTTCGAGGTAGCTGGCATCGGAGGACGCGTCGGTCAGATCACCGATGCGGGTGCCGATGCTGCTCCCAAGCGGCGTCACCGCGACGACCGGGGTGACCACTACGATCGCCGCGAACGCTGCGATGACGTAGTTGGTCTTCTGTGCCTTTGGAGCCCACGCGAATAGCAGCAGCAGACACACCATCCATGACCCCCATACGGCGCGGACGAGCGTGAGAAGCAGGCCGACGATTCCGAGCATCATCGATATCCAACGGTTCCTGCTCTGCGTCGTGAACGCCGCGAGGGAGGCGGCCGCGGCGAACTGCGCATAGGGACCGGGCGTGTTGAGCGTCGAGAAGACGCGAACGCTGAACGGGAAGGGTGCACCGATCGAGGTGAGCCCGGACTCGATCATCCAATAGGCATCCCACGGCAGCAGCAGTACGAACTGGACGATCGCATACAAGCCGAGTGCCACCCCGCCGAAGACCAGCGCGCGGAGCATGACACGGGCCTTGTTCCAGGGATCCTCGGGCAGGATCAGGACGTGGACCGCGAAGATCAGCGGTACGGCCCAGTTGGCAAGCGCCAAGGCCGCTGCGGTGAGCCCACCGTTCAACGCTCCACGGAAGAAGCCATAGACGATGACCGCGAGCATCGCGAAGACCGGTAGCAGCGTGCGCCCATCGAGCTCACGGCGATAGCGGGCAAACGACACGGCACCGATCACCGTCACCGCCAGCGGCGCCGTGAGCAGCACGCTGACCGTCTGATACCCGCCCTGGAAGTCGGACATGCGCCGAAGCAGGGGGGCGAGCATCCACACCCAGAGCGTGAAGCTGAGGAAGGTCAACGGTCGCCGGGTGTAGAGGAGCAGCCCCACCAGCAACGCGAGCGCCGGAAACGCGAAGTTCACCAGCCCGCCATAGGCCGTCAGGCAGACTAGAGCCGAGCCGGCGAACAGTCCGATCGGCAGCAGCTGATCGAGGATCCAGTCGTCCCGGAGCGTCGCGCCCGCCATCAGTCGAACACCTGCTCGCGATCCGATCGCAGCGCGGCGAATGCGCGATCGACGCTGGCGGAAAGGGCGCTGCGGAAGCGCTCGTTGCCGAACCGTTCGGCGTTGGTGCGGCACGCGCCGGCATCGATGGGCGGCTCGAGCGCCTCGAAGCGCCGCACCGCGTCTACGATGCTGTCGACGGTCTGCTCGGCGAAGAACAGACCCGTCGGTGCAGCCGATCCTTCGCCGCGGATCGTCTCCAGGCTACCGCCTGCGCCGTAGGCGATGACGGGCGTACCGCAGGCCTGCGCCTCGAGCGGAACGATGCCGAAGTCCTCCTCCGCGGCGAAGACGAAGGCGCGGGCGCGGCGGAAGTGATCGGCCACCGCCTCGTCGTCGAGGAAGCCCGCCAGTAAGACGTTGGGACCCGCCGCGGCCTCGACCAGCGCTCGCTCAGGACCGTCGCCGATGATGACGAGCCGCTTGTCGGGCATCTTGGCGAAGGCGGCCGCGATCAGGGGGATGTGCTTGTAGGGCACCATCCGCGAGGCGGTCACGTAGAAGTCCTCCCGCTCGGTCCCGACCACGAAGCGCTCGACGTCCACCGGGGGGTATATGACCTCGGCCTCGCGACGGTAGACCTTGGCGATGCGTCGGCGGATGAAGTGGGAGATGCCGATGAAGTGATCGACGCCCGGGGCGGTGCGCAGGTCCCACAGCCTCATGTAGTGGAGGACCGCTCGTGCGAGCCAGCTGCGCAGCCCCCGCGTCAGCTTGGCTTCGCGCAGATAGGTGTGCTGGAGGTCCCAGGCGTAGCGGATCGGCGAATAGACGTAGGCGAGGTGCACCTGGTCGGGACCGGTGATGACGCCTTTAGCCACAGCGTGCGACGAGCTGATGATGACGTCGTAGGCGGACAGGTCGAACTGCTCGACCGCGAACGGCATCAGCGGCAGATAGCCGCGATAGCGTTTGCGTGCGAACGGAAGCCTCTGAACGAAGCTCGTTCGCACGGACCTTCCGTTCAGCAGCCGCTCGACCTGCTCGCTCCGAAAGCAGACGGCGCAGAAGAGATCGGCTTCCGGATAGAGCTCGAGCATCTGCGCGAGTACGCGCTCGGCCCCACCGGTAAGGGTGAGCCAGTCGTGCACGATCGCAACGCGTGGGCGCAGGGAAGGCGAAGCGGCGTTCAAGTCGAAGACCTGCGTTGGTGGAACCGGCTAAGACCAGGCGGTGACACGGCGGCGCGTCACCTTGCAGTGCTTCGCGGACGCGCCGCGGCGATGGCCGGACGGGACGGGGAGGGCTGATCGCTGATCGCTCATCGCGGACGCTCTACGCCCATCATGCGGGCAAAGTCCATTTGGATGGTCCCGGCCGCACCGGCCCCGTTCCACCAAGAGCATTCCCGGGTTGCCGAACACGCAACCTCGCTGCCAGGGCGACGTTCAGGCACAGTAAGGAATCATCATGAAGCTCGTCGTCGCATTCTCCGCTGCACTGCTGGCGACCGGTTGCGCCATCGGTTCGCACGTCGTGGCCCCGACCGCGCTGGCGGAGGGTGCTGCGACCGGGATGTGGACGTCGCGACCGACCGACGAGGTCCGCACCTGCGTCGAGCGGGTGCTGGCCGCTACGCCGTCGCGCTACCGCTACGAGGTGACCGCCAACGATCCGGCCAAGACGCACATGATCACCACCGTTTCCGGCTTCACCGACGGGAACGAGGACCCGGTCGCCGTGCGGATCGCTGCAGCCTGTCTGGGACCAGCGTGATCAACGGGATCGGCGACGCTTCTGAAGAGCGCGCTTTTCCGCCGATCTGATCTTCGCCTGACGTCGGGATGCGATGGCGTCGTCGATCCGGATGGCCCAATGCCGCTTCCGCAGCCGCTGCCGCGTGGACATGCTGCGCTGCGCTCTGCGCGCCCCGAACAAGGCGATCTGGTAGAGCAGCAGCATTCCGAGCACTGCGACCAGGGCGATGCCGATCACGACCGCAAGGTCGGTGCGATCGCTCATGCGAAGAGACTTAGGAGATCAGACATACCGTCCGCCTAGGTTCGAATGGCGGCAGTGCAAGGCGCAAGGTCGAGAAATCCGGCGGCGAGCTGCTGATCCGCCGAGCTCGTGCTGGTCGACATGGAGGAATGTCGGAGCAACGGACGGCGGTCAGCGCTTCATGGCGTCGAGCAGCCTCTTGACCTCCTGGCTGCGGCCACGAGGCACGATCAGCACGTCGTCGCCGCTTGCGACCACGATCAGATCGCTGACGCCGACCGCCGCGATCCGGACCCGGTCGGACCGGATCAGGCAGTTGCGGCTGTCGAGCATCGTCACCGCGCCGGCATGGGCGTTGTCGTCCGCATCGTGTTCGCTGATCCCATGGAGTGCGTCCCAGCTCCCGAGGTCGCTCCAACCCATGGCGACGGGTACGACGGCAACGCGGTCCGCCTTCTCCATGACCGCATAGTCGATCGAATCAGCAGGGGAGCGTGCGAACGCCTCGGCCTGGGGCATGATCCGGACACCCTCGCGGACAGCGTCCGTCATTGCAGCCTGCGCGGCATGCAGCATCTCGGGAGCGTGGGCGGCGAGGGCGTCGAGATAGCGATCGGCCCGGAATAGGAAGATGCCGCCGTTCCAGGCGTGTCCGCCCGCCGCGAGCATGGTCTTCGCATCGTCGTACGGCGGCTTCTCGACAAAGCGTGCGACGAGGCGGATCCCCGGTGCGATCTCGTCGCCTGACTGGATCCAGCCATAGCCTGTCTCCGGCGCGTCGGGCTCGATCCCGAAGGTTACGAGCCAGCCGTCGCCGACGAGGGGCAGTGCTGCGTCCACGGCTGCGTGGAAGGCGGCAACGTCGGCGATCACGTGATCCGACGGCATCACCAGCAGCGCGGCTTCCGGCTGAGGGGCGGCCAGGGCGGCCAGTGCGATCGCAGGCGCGGTGTTGCGGCCGATCGGCTCGAGGATCACCGCCTCGGCCTCGACGTCGATGGCCGCGAGCTGCGCCTCCACTTCGGCCGCATGAGCGGCGTTGGCGACGACGATCGGTGGTCCGAACCGATCCCCCCGGGCCCTGCCGGCGGTGAGCTGCAGCATCGTCTCGTCGGCGGTGAGCGACAGGAACTGCTTGGGCATGTCCGGGCGCGACATCGGCCACAATCGCGTTCCCGACCCGCCGGATAGGATGACGGGGACGATCGGATGGACGGACATGGACGCTCCTTGTGCACGGCCTGGGCGTGGCGTGATGAGCCCCGGGACTGGCCGAAGGTCTGCTAGGCCATAGCCTGTCGGCTGGCAAACGACCCCAAAGCCATGGAACTTCGTAGAACAAGGAGTAATGGCCGCGATCGCCAGCACCGCTTGCGGTCGCGGTTCCGGGCTCATCTTCTCGATGCTTTGAAGGAGAGGAAGGTGGATGGCGTCGAGAGTTCCCCGACCGCCGCCTAGATGTGGGATCGAGATTCGTGCGGCATGAAGAAGCACAAGATTTTGGTTGGAGCGCGCCTTCGAATGTGCTTTGCTGGTTTGGAGGTCCCTGTGACGTGCGCGGCTCACGCGAACGTTGAAAGGGGCCACCGAGTGGATGCGGCAGGTCGCGGTGTCCGTGGAGAATTTGACAGGGCGGACTGATCGAAGGGTTGGTTCGCTTTTATTGTGCAAGAAGAGGGGTTTGTAATGGCTATCACGTTCAACGGCGGGACGTTCGCGTCGTACACCGACACGACCGCCAACGACACTGCGTTTCCAAACTCGGAAGGCCAGATCGACAACACCGCCGGCGCGGGCACCAACGGCGTCGGCGATTTGTTCGACACCACGCCCAGCACCTACACCTACGCCCTCACCGGCGCAGGCGTGCAGACGATCGCTGGCGGTACCCTCATCTCCAACGCCTATGGCCAGCTCATCATCGCGAGCAACGGCCGCTACCAGTTCGTGCCGAACGCGGCCGGCATCAACTCGCTGCCTGCCGGGCAGCAGGTCCTGAACTTCACCGTGCAGGTCACCGACGCGACCGGTGAGACCGCCTCGTCGATCTTCACCATCCAGCTTGCAGGCGCGACCGATGCGCCGACGCTGACCGGTGGTGCGCTCGCGACCTTCGTCGACACCGCTGCAAACGACGTGTTCGCCGTCCAGTCGGGCCGGATCGACAACGATCCGACCGCGACGACGACCGGTGCGGGCCAGCTGCGCGGCGACACCGGCAGCACCTACACCTACGCGCTCACCGGCGCAGGCGTCTCGAACTCCGTGGTTGGCGGTCAGAACGTCGGCACCGAGCTCGTCGGCACCTATGGCCGCCTCGTTCTGGCGACCGACGGCCGCTACCAGTATGTGCCCAACGACGCGGCGATCAACGCCGTGCCCGCAGGCTCGAACCCGGTCGACACCTTCACCGTCCGCATCAACGACAGCAACGGCACCAGCGCGACCAGCACCTTCACGGTGCAGGTCAACGGCGCGACGGAGACCGCCGTGTCGCTGACCGGTGGCACGCTCACCACGTACACCGACACGGCTGCGACGGGCGAGACCTTCGCCGTCCAGACCGGCACGCTCGACACCGATCCGCTCGGCGCCAGCAACGGCACGGGCAACCTCAACGGCGGTACGGGCACCGTCCGGTATGCGCTGACCGGCACCGGCGTCACCAACGTGACCGTCGGAGACACGGTGGTCGGCACCCAGCTCACCAACGAGTTCGGCCGTCTGACCATCGCTGCCGACGGCCGCTACCAGTTCGAGCCGAACAGCACCGCGATTGACACGCTGCCTGCCGGCCTGCGCACGCTGAACTACACCGTGCAGGTGACCGACACCAACGGCTCGACGGCCTCGGCGACCTACACGATCAACCTCAACGGCGCGACCGACACCCAGACGCTCGCGGGCGGCCAGTTGGCAGCCTACACCGACACCGCGGCGTTCGACACTTTCGCCGTGCGTCAGGGTACGATCGACACCAACCCGACTGCGACCACGAACGGCGTCGGCCAGCTGACCGGCGATACCGGCACGCGCACCTACTCGCTGACCAACTCGCAGGCGACCAACATCGTCGTCAATGGTGTGGTGGTCGGTCAGGAGCTGAACACCTTCTACGGTCGCCTCGTCCTCTCGACCGATGGGCGCTACCAGTTCGTTCCCAACGATACGACGCTCAACTCGTTGTCCACGGGTGACAACGGTAACTTTGGTTTTGGCATCAACGTCGCCACGACGAACGGAACCGTGACCACGAACAGCACCGGCACCTTCACGCTCTCGGTGACCGGCACGACGGACACGGCCCCGGTGCTGACCAGCGGCACCCTCGCAACCTACGTTGATAATGAGGCAACCGATACGTTCGCAGTCCAGCAGGGAAGCTTCGACACCAACACGGGCAGCCCGAGCAACGGCACCACGAACGGCTTCCTCGATGGCGGCACGGGCGCGGTCGCCTATTCGATCGTCGGGGCGAACGTCACGACGGTCACGTCCGGCACCACGGTGGTGGGCTATCAGTCGGTCGGCACCTATGGCCGCCTGACCGTCTCGACCGACGGTCGCTACCAGTTCGAGCCGAACAATGCGACGATCGACGCGCTGCCGCTCGGCACCAACCCGGTGAACACCTTCGCCATCCGCGTCACCGATGCGGCCGGCGCGAGCAGCACGGCCAACTACACCGTCAACATCACGGGCGGCACCGACGCGCCGACGGTCAACCAGACCCCGACGGCACCGTACTTCACCCAGGTCGCCGAAACCGATGCGGCGATCGCCGTGTCGGGTCGGGTCGAGGGTGCTGATCGGGCGGGCAACACGCTGACCTACAGCTACAACCCGACCAATTCGCTGCTTTCGCCGACGACGAACAGCTTCTCGTCTGTGAACGCGACCAACGGTCAGACTGTCACGCTCACCGCGGCGCAGCAGACCGCCATCGCGCAGGGCTTCGCGATCAACGCGCAGACGGGTGCCTACACCTTCAACCTCGCATCGCCCGACTTCCTCGATCCGGGCCAGACGCTGGTGGCGGGCTTCCGCGTCAACGTGACGAACCAGTTCGGCGAAACCACGTCGCAGAACGTCCAAGTCAACATCACCGGCACGATTGAGCAGGGTCCTGCCGGCACTGCGGGCAATGATACGCTGACTGGCGGTAACTTCGGCGATCTGATCCTAGGCCGCGGTGGTGACGACACCATCAATGGTGGTGGCGGCAACGACAGCATCTTGGGTGGGTCGGGTGACGACCTGCTTCGTGGTGGCCTCGGTTTCAACACCATCGAGGGTGGCGATGGTGACGACATCGGTTTGTTGGAGTACAATCGCAACACCTATCAGCTCCAGGTTGAGAACGGCTCGGGCAATCTGATCCTTTCGCATCGTGACACCAATGGTGTCATCGACGAAAGGCATGTATTCAACAGTGTCGAGAACTTCGTGTTTGCTAACGGTGAGATCGTGACGCAGCAAGATCTCTATAATCAGTTCTACGGTAGCAATAATGCAGCGGTGGTCGATCCTGCTCAGCAGGTTCACGTCATCGCCTAACCCACGGTTCTAGATGGATCGGCATGGCCGGTGCGGGATGCCTCGCACCGGCCATGCTTGTTTCTGAAGCCGAAATAGATCATTGCTCCGGCTCGGAGCGATGCCACGGGGGGCGGCGTCGCTATCGGCCAAGAACAAGCGGCGATGATCGTGTGGGTAGGACGACACCTCGCACGTGATAATCTGGAGTGGGGCAGCGAACATGACAGGATCGACGGCCATTGCAGGCCGCGTTGTCCGCAGTGAAGTGGTTCGGAGGAGGGCGATCGAGCGGCACGTGCTGACCGCTTGCCTTCTTCTCACGCTTGCCGGTAATGCGGCTCCTGATCTCCAAGTGTCCCTTCCTCCGCCGCCAGCGCCACCCGCAGGATCGCTCGTGGTGGACCCGCAGCAAGGTGCGACGCCGCGGCCGCTGCCGAACTCCCCGCAGCTTCCTCCCGCCGACGCATCTCCTCCAATCGTGGTCCCACCAGTCCAGACCATCGGCGTCCCGTCTGTACCGTCGCCCACGGCTTCTCGGCCGGGCACACCCGCCCGGCCGGATGCAACGCCGCGAAGCCTGCCCTGGACACAGAACGTGCCCGGCAGCCTGCCGGCTCCCAGCGGCGATCCGCTCAAGCTCGATCGTGCCACGGATCCGATCCTGGCACTCGCCCGCGAACAGGCGCCGATCGCGACGTTCCGTCAGGCGGTGCGCACGGCGATCGCCAGCAATCCCTCGCTGGACGAGGCGGCCGCCCAGGTCGACGAGGCCGCAGCGATCAAGGGCGAGGCACGCGCGCGCGCGCTGCCCGTCGCCGACCTTTCAATCTCGACCTTCCAGGTCATCAGTCGAGGTTTCTCGAACGATCCCCGCAACATCCTCGAGCGTTCGCGACCCCGCGAGCGGACCGACGGACTCGCGCGCATACAGCAGCCGCTGATCGACTTCGGCGCGAGCGGCAATCGCATCCGGGCAAGCCAGGCGCGACTGGAATCGGCACGGGCGAGCGTCGAGGATGTCGGAAGCCAGATCGCACTGCGCGCGGTGTCCGCCTGGTACACGGTCTACGGATATCGCGTGCTGGTCCGGATGGCCGAGGCCTTCTCGACCAATCAGCGTGGGCTGAGGACGAGCATCGAGGACCGCGTACGGCAGGGTGCGGCCGCAGCGGGCGACGTTGCTCAGGTCGACAGCTACATCGCCTCGTCCGACACCCAGCTGGCCGACTTCAAGCGACGCCTAGCCAGCGCCGAGGCGCAGTACCTGTCTGTGATCGGAACCCCGGCACCGGCGGACCTGATGCGCGCTCCCGTGCCTGCACTCGACGGGATCGCCGGTGAGACGCTGCCGGGCGACATCGACCAGCTCGCGATCGTCCGGGCAGCCCGGCTCGGTGCCGATGCGGCCAGGCTGGACGTCCGCGCGGTGAAAGCGGATCGGCTGCCGCAGCTCGGCGCGGGGATCGATGCCGGTCGCTACGGCATCATCGAGACTGCACGCGACTACGACGTCCGTGGAAACCTGACCCTGAGTCTGCGGCTTGGCGGGGGCGCTGCGCAGCGCGTTGACCAGGCCAAGGCGCGGGCCAACGGAGCCGATGCACGGTTGCGGCGGGTCCGCATCGATGCGCAGCGCGACGCCGAGATCGCACTCGCCGATGTGACCGCACTCGCCGATGCCCAGGAGTCGATCGAGACCAACTATCTTGCCAGCCGTCGCTCGCGTGACGTGCTGGCCGAGCGGTTCCGGGTATCGCGTGGCACCCTGTTCGACCTCCTCGGGGCCGAGAGCAACTACTTTGGCGTCGCCGCGCGCTACATCCAGGCCGTGATCGAACTCGACACGGCGCGCTACGCGCTTCTCGCCCGCACCGGCCGGCTGCTGCCGGCGCTCGACATCCAACCCGCCGCGCTGGAACCCCGATGAGCCAGAACAATCCCGGCCATGACATGGTCGAGCATCCCCGCCCGCGCTTCGCGCCCTGGCTGGTCGAACCGATGCTCCGGAACAAGGCGACCTACATCAAGGTCGCCTTGGCCGCGGCGATGGTCAACATCTTCGGCCTCGTGACGTCGCTGTTCACGATGACGGTGTACGACCGCGTCGTTCCCAATAACGCCTTCTCCTCTCTAATCGCGCTGTCGATCGGCCTCCTCGTCGTCATCGTCTTCGACTTCCTGCTGCGGGTCCTGCGCGCCTACTTCACCGATGTTGCCGGTGCCGACATCGACCACGACATCGGCGGGCGCGTCTTCCGACGGCTGGTGGCGATCCGGCTCGATCAGAAGAAGGGCTCGACCGGCGCCCTGACGGGCATGATGCGTGAACTCGAGACGCTGCGCGACTTCTTCGCATCGGCGACGATGACAGCCCTCGTCGACGTGCCTTTCATCGTCGTGACCTTGGTGTTCATCGCGATACTGGGTGGGCCGATCGTCTGGGTGCCGCTGGCGGCGATCCCGATCGTGCTGCTCGCAGGCTGGCTCACCCGCCCGGCGCTCGATCGGCTGTCCGCGCGTCAGATGAGCGAAGGCCTCTCCAAGCAGGGCGTTCTTGTCGAGACTGTCGGCGCTCTGGAGATGGTCAAGGCGTCCGGTGCCGCGCCCCTCCTGAACCGACGCTGGAAGGACGCAAACGAACGCCACAGCGACAGCTCGACCCGGCAGCGGCTGGTGTCGACCATCGCGACCACGGTGGCGGCTTCGGCCAATACGCTGGCCTATGCGGGTACCGTCGTCGCAGGCGTATACCTGATCGCCGATCATCGGCTGACCACCGGCGCGCTTGTCGCCTGCTCGATCCTGTCGGGTCGCGCGGTTCAGCCGCTCGCGACGATCGCCTCGCTGCTGTCGCGCATCTCTGCGACGCGGACCGCCTACAAGCAGATCGACACCATGATGGAGACAGGGTCGGAGGACGCCGCTGCGGGCGCGCTGCGTCCTGCCAAGCTGGAAGGCCGGATCGAGCTTCGCGGGGTGGAGTTCCGTTATCCCGGGGCGGCCGAGAAGACGTTGGATGGTCTCAATCTCGTCATTCCGGCGGGGCAGCGCGTGGCGCTCCTCGGCCGGGTCGGATCGGGCAAGTCGACGATCGCGCGGATGATCCTCGGCCTCTACCAGCCTCAACAGGGGCTGGTGATGATCGATGGCACCGACATCCGCCAGTACGATGCCGCGGCGATGCGCGGGATGATCGGCGCGGCGTTGCAGGATCCGGTACTGCTGAGCGGCACGGTACGCGAGAACATCACCCTCGGCCGGAACGGCATCGACGACGAGGAGATGCTGCGGGTCACGAACGTCTCGGGCACCCACGATTTCATGGGCCGGATCGCCAACGGCTACGACCTGCATCTCGCCGATCGCGGCGAAGGCCTGTCGGGGGGGCAGCGCCAGTCGATCAGCCTCGCGCGCGCGCTCGCAGGACGGCCGCAGCTGGTGATCTTCGACGAGCCGACGAGCGCGATGGATCAGACCACCGAGGCTCAGCTTATCGCCCGCCTCCAGACTGAGCTACAAGGACGGACGTTCGTGCTCATCACCCATCGTCCAGCACTCGTGCAGCTGGTCGAGCGGGTCGTCATCATCGAGAACGGCAAGGTTGCGCAGGACGGACCGCGCGACGTCGTGCTCGCATCGCTCCAGCGCCCACGGGCCGCCTGAGGATCCATGACCGAAACCCATCTCGAAGATCTCGCCGACCGGATCAAACCCAAGGCCGTCTCCAATCTCCTGCTCTGGCTGATCGCCGGCTTCTTCGTGCTGTTCGTTCTCTGGGCGAGCTTCGTGAAGCTAGACCGTACCGTGCACGCGCCTGGGCGGGTGGTACCATCGGGACGGCTTCAGGTGCTCAGCAACCTGGAGGGCGGGATCGTCTCGCAGATCCTGGTCCGTCCCGGCGACATGGTGAAGCGTGGTCAGCCATTGGTGCGGCTCGACCGTACGCAGGCGGGTGCCGAGCTCGGAAGCTCGGCTGCGACAGTGGGCGCTCTCTCCGCCAAGATCGCGCGACTGGAAGCGGAGATTGCGGGAAGGAGTCCCGTCTATCCGGCTCCGGCCACGCCCGAGATCGCCGAGCAGATCGCGATCGAGCGATCGCTTCACGCCGCGCGCATGAGCGATCTCGCGAGCCTCAGCTCAGCCGCTGCTGCACGGGAGTCGCAGGCCTCGCGCGCTGTCGCGGAGGCCCGTTCGGCCTATGAGTCGCGCGTCTCGGCGCGTGACGCCGCGCGGCGCCAGTTGGAGCTGATCCGGCCGCTGGTCGAGCGCGGCATAGAGCCTCAGCTGACGCTGATCCAGCTCGAGAACAGCGCCGCCATTGCGGCCAACGATGCCGCGCAGGCGTCTGCGGCGATCGCACGCGCGCAAGGGTCGGTCGCAGAGGCGCGCGCCAGCCTGGCTCAGGTCCGCGGAGCGTGGCGCGCGCAGGCGGGCACCGAGCTGGCGGCAGCGCAGGGTGAACTCGGTGCCCGCCGTCAGCAGATGCCAGCCCTCGAGGCGCGGCTCGGTCGTGCGACGGTGACCGCACCCGTGGACGGACGGGTCAATCGGGTGCTCGTATCCACGGTTGGAGGCTCCATCGGTGCTGGACAGCCGATAGTCGAGGTGGTGCCGAGTGCCGACCAGCTCACCGTCGAAGCGCTGGTCAGCCCCAAGGACATCGCGTCGGTCCGGATCAACCAGCATGCCCGGGTCAACATCACGGCCTACGAATCGGGCGTCTATGGCGGCATGGACGGACGCGTCTTCACCATCTCGCCGGATGCCACGGTGGACGAGCGGACGGGCGAGAGCCACTACACCGTGCGTGTCCGCGGGGATGCGCAGAACTTCCGGGACCCGCAGGGTCGACGTCTCGTGATCGGACCCGGCATGACCGCCGACGTCAACCTGATCGGCGACAAGCGGTCGGTCATGTCCTACATCCTGACGCCGTTCACGCGGCTGGGTGAGGAAGCGTTCCGCGAATAGCGTTCGCTCGGCGAAGCGGACAGGAGGGCCGGGCACGAGTTGATCTCGTGGCCGGCCCTTCTCGTTGGCGAGCGTTCCGTCTCGTCAGAACGCGTTGCGGTGAAGCAGCACGCGGAAGGTGAGCAGGATGATCCGCAGGTCGCGCCAGATCGACCAGTTCTCGAGATACTCGAGATCGGCCTGCAGACGGTTGGACAGATCCTCCTCGACCAGCGTCGCGCCGCGGAAGCCGCGGACCTGAGCAAGGCCGGTGAGACCCGGCTTGGCCGCATGCCGATGCCAATAGCGCTGATCGACCTCCCAGAAGAGCTTGTCGGCCGCGCGGCTTCCAAGGGCATGGGGCCGGGGACCGACGATGCTCATGTCGCCTTTGAGGATGTTGAAGAGCTGCGGCAGCTCGTCGATGCTGGTGGAGCGGATGAAGCGACCGATGCGGGTGACGCGGTCATCGTCGCGGGCAGCCGAGCGATGACCGGCCCCGTCGGCGAGCTCGGCCCGCATGCTTCGGAACTTCAGGACACGGAACATCTCGTTGCCAAGACCGATGCGCGTCTGACGGAAGAAGACGGGACCGCGGCTATCGACCTTGATCGCGATGGCGACTGCGACAAGCAACGGCGACAGCAGTATCGTGGCGGTGCCCGAAAGAGCGAGGTCGAAGCCGCGCTTGATGGCCCGGTCGGCCAGCCCGAGCGGGCCGATCGAAACGACCATGGTTGGCAGATCGCCGTAGCTGGCAATGGCGAGCGGTGCGAGGCTGGCGAGCTCAGGCACCACGATCTCCCCCTGAACGCAGGCTCCCTTCAGCGCATTGGCCCACAGCACTCGCCGCTCGGGCGTGCAGACGATCACCACCCGGTCGGCACTGCGCAGGGTCTTGGCCAGCCGGTCGTACATGAGCGGATCGTGGACTTCGGGATCGAAGTGGGCATCGGCTTGAACTATCACCGAGAAGACGCCGGGCGGCACCGGATGATCGCCGTCGTTGATCAGCAGCACGCTGAACGGATTGCCGCCGATGATCGCCTCGAAGTGGCGGGCGAAGAAGTAGCGACCGACGAACATCAGCACGCTGGCGAGCAGGAAGCCGAAGATCGCGACGGTACGCGGAAGACTGTCGCTGACCTTGAGCGAATAGCCCACCAGAACCGTCGCGGCGATCGCTATGGTGATCGCCTCCAGGGCACGTCGGACGGCACGAAAGGGGTAGTTGAGGTTGTCGCTGGAGTAGGCGTGATTGTTGAGGGCGGCGAGCACGTAGAGCGGCAGCACCGTCAGGATCAGGAACAGCCAGTCGGTGAAGCCGACGAGGACCGTACGAGTAGCCGCGATCGCGCCGAACCCGGCAAGGATGCTCGTGAGATCGATGCCGAGGAAGCAGAAGGCGCTGCGGATGCGCAGCGTCGCGGGCTTGGGCTGCCAGTGCGGCTTCAGCATGGAGTGATCGACGGGCGCCTGCATGACCGTACTACTATCCGTCTTGAACATTGCTCACGCCATAACCGCAACGCCTCCTGGCAGAAAGACGCGCTGAGCTGCGCACGACGCACGCAGCTGACACGTCCCCGCGCACGGCAGAGCCGGCTTGGCCAATCATGGACAAGATCAACGCTGATCAGCGCCGCGATGCCTGACGGGGCTGAGCTTGGTCGCAAACCATCTGCCAGGATGTCCGGAGACGGAACGCCGTACCATTTCCTTACTTCAGCAGCGCCTCGGCAAATACCCGGACCTGCGGTCCAATATCCGCGCGACGCAAAGCCAGCGCCAGGTTCGCCTGGATGTACCCCGCCTTGTCGCCGCAATCGTAGCGGTCGCCGTCGAAGCGGAAGCCGTGGAACGACTGCCTGCCGATCAGCTGCGCCATCGCGTCGGTCAGCTGGATCTCGCCCCCCGCCCCCGTTTCGTGCCCGTCGAGGATCTTCATGACCTCGGGCTGGAGGATGTAGCGGCCGGGGATCATCAGGTTCGACGGCGCCTTGCCCTTGGGCTTCTCGACCAGCGCCTTCACCTCGACCAGCCGCCCGTCGTCGGCACCGGGCGAGATGATCCCGTATTTGTCGGTCTCGCTATCAGGCACCTCGAGCGCACCGATCACGTTGCCTCCGACCCTGCCATAGGCCTCGACCATCTGCCGCATGAACCCGCCGACCATTAGCTCGTCGGGCAGCAGCACCGCAAACGGCTCGTCCCCGACGATCTCGCGCGCGCACCAGACCGCATGGCCGAGCCCCAGCGGCTCCTGTTGGCGGATGTACACCGGGCTGCCCGGCTGCATCCGGATATTCTCGATCGCATCGAGCGACTTGCCGCGGCTGCGCAGCGTGTCCTCGAGCTCGTAGGACACGTCGAAATGGTCTTCGAGCGCCGACTTGCCACGCCCGGTGACGAAGATGATCTGCTCGATCCCCGCCTCCAACGCCTCCTCCACCGCATATTGGATCAGCGGCTTGTCGACGACCGTCAGCATCTCCTTGGGCATCGCCTTGGTCGCGGGCAGG